>Ga0209210_1000157_pt1 | contig 79407 bp, 68 predicted proteins | sample RifGroA1_FD_183991 | JGI IMG/M metagenome (GOLD analysis project Ga0209210, IMG submission 183991) | Contaminated groundwater microbial communities from Rifle, Colorado, USA - Rifle Groundwater A1 (SPAdes) (version 2) | ecosystem: Environmental > Aquatic > Deep subsurface > Groundwater >...
ATTGGTGGATTTCATGGAGGGGAATCCGGAAGTTGGAATTGCCTCACCCAAAATATATTTTGCCAAGGGATATGAATTTCACAAAAACAGATATAAAGAGGGAGACTTGGGAAAAGTGTTTTGGTATGCAGGGGGAATAATTGATAGAAAGAATGCCTATTCAAGTCATAAAGGAGTGGATGAAGTCGACCGTGGACAATATGACAATGCGGCAGAGACGGATTTTGCAAACGGTGCGTGTGCGATAATCCGCAGCGGGATTTTTGAAAAAGTGGGATTTTTGGATTCATCATTTTTTCTTTATTGGGAAGACGCGGATTTTAGTCAGAGAATTAAAAATGCAGGCTATAAAGTAATGTATTATCCTGGTACACATCTCTGGCACAAAGTTTCGGCATCGACCGGGGGTTCGGGGAGTACAACCAACGATTATTTTTTGACGCGAAACAGATTTTATTTTGCAATGAGATATTTGGCGTCAAGAACAAAGTTTGCTGTTTTCAGAGATACGATAAAACTTGTGTTTACCGGAAGAAAGTGGCAAAGATGGGGGGCAATTGATGCCCTCTTGGGTGTAAAAGGAATGGGGGCGTGGAGAAAGCGATGAAAAAAACAATTTCAGCAATTATTTTAATTGGCCGGAACTACGATAAAAACCTACTTAAAAAGTGTTTGGATTCTGTAGTCTGGTGCGATGAAATAGTTAAAGTTGAAACAGAGAGTATAAAAGGAAGTTTTTCCGAGTGGAGAAATGAGGGAGCAAATAGGTCTAAAAGCGATTGGTTTTTTTATGTTGACACTGATGAAGAGGTAACACCGGAGTTGAGATTAGAGATAGGGAAAGAGATGGATGATGGAAACTTTGTCGCATATGCGATTCCCCGTAGAAACAAATTCTTGGGTCACGTCATGCACTGGGGTGGCTGGTACCCGGACTTTGTATTAAGGCTTATTAGAAAAGACAAATTAAAAGGTTGGTTCGGAGAACTTCATGAACAGCCTTTAATTGATGGGGCAGTGGGACATCTGAAACATCCGCTTCTTCACGACAGTCATCGGAATCTACATGACATGGTGGAAAAGACAAATAAATGGTCTGAAATTGAGGCGAATCTTTTGTATAAATCGGGACACCCGAGGATGAATTTTATTAGATTTTGCTCAGCGGGTTTTAGAGAATTTTGGTACAGGGGAGTCGTGAAGTTGGGTTTTCTAGATGGCACGGTGGGAATAATCGAAATCGTATATCAAATGTATAGCAGGCTGATTACCTATTCCAAGCTTTGGGAGAAACAACTAAACAAAAAGAAAGGAGTTTCATGAAAGCAGCTATATTCAATCCGTATCTGGATACAATGGGAGGAGGAGAGCGCTATACGCTAGGTTTTGCCAATGTGTTGGCAAAAAATGGGTATTGTGTTGACCTGGAATGGAAAGACCCGGAAATCAAAAAAACCCTTGAAGAAAGATTTGGAATGAACCTTGGTAATATCAATATAATTTCCGATGTCAAAAAAGGCGACGGATACGATCTTTGTTTTTGGGTTTCTGATGGGAGCATCCCTTTGATGCACAGCAGGCGCAATATTCTCCATTTTCAAGTGCCGTTCCACGACGTAAACGGAAAAAGTCTGATCAATAGGATGAAGCTTTTTAGAATAAATAAAGTTGTTTGCAACTCAAACTTCACTAAAAATGTTATCGATAAAGAATTCGGAATAAAAAGCATCGTTGTCTATCCGCCGGTCGATACGGGGAGCTTTAAGCCGAAAAGAAAAGAAAATTTAATTTTGTATGTCGGAAGATTCTCTCAAATCTTGCAGAATAAGGGACAGGATGTTTTGATCTCGGCGTTTAAAAAATTATATAACAGGGGTTTTAAAGACTGGAAATTTGTTTTAGCCGGTGGAACCGAAGTGGGGGTGGGGGAGGGATTTACCCAACTAAAAAAACTTACCGCGGGGTATCCAATAGAAATTATAGAAAGTCCGGACTTTAACGTGCTGAAAGACCTATATGGAAAAGCAAAAATCTATTGGAGTGCATCTGGAGTTAATCAGAATGAGAATGTCAGTCCTGAAAAAGTAGAACATTTTGGCATTACGGTGGTAGAGGCAATGTCCGCTGGGGGAATTCCAATAGTTTTTAATGGGGGAGGGCATAAAGAGATTGTTGAAGAATCCGTAAGTGGGTATTTATGGAAATCTTCGGAGGAGTTGGTGAGAAAAACCGTTAAGCTAATCAGCAATAATAAACAATTTCATATGTTCGAAATAAATGCAATAAAAAAATCAGGGGAGTATTCTCTTACCAATTTTGAAAATAACGTAATCTCTTATATACTTCGAAAATGAATTTTGGTAATTTGACAGCGGAAGATCTTCATAAAAATGTTCCGAAAAACTGGTATTTTGAGTCGATCAGGGTTGACCTGTTCCAAAGATTTTGGCACAGGCGAAGGTTTAAAGAAGTTTCCTCAATTATTGATCCGGTAAAAAATAAGATCTTGGATATTGGATGTAATGACGGTACTTTTTCGAAAGTAATTATTGATAAGTCAGGAGTCTCAAAACTAATTGGTATAGATGTAGTTAAAAAAACTGTCGAATGGGCGAATAAGCACTGGAAGAAAACCGGAAGAATGAAGTTTATGGTTGCCGATGCCGAAAAACTTCCATTTCCTGCACAAACTTTTGGTGCGGTTTTTGCATTGGAAGTTTTGGAGCATGTTTTTGATCCTGAAAGAGTTTTGTTGAATGTTAAGCGTGTTCTTAAAAAAGATGGCTATGCCATTTTCTTGGTACCGTCGGACAATCTTCTCTTTAGAATTATCTGGTTTTTATGGCTGCATTTTTATCCTAGAGGCAAGATCTGGCGTGAAACTCACATTCAAACATATAGAGGCAATTTTTTGGTCAAGATTTCAAAGAAAGTTGGGTTTAAAATAGTGGTAGACAAAAAATTCCTTTTAGGTATGCTACATCTTGTCAAAGTTAAAAAATGAAAAAATACGAAGTTTCGGTTGTAATTCCAAATTTCAACGGTGAAAAGCTTTTAGAAAAAAATTTGCCGTTTCTTTTGAAGGCAAAAGAGAATCCTGACAACTGCATAGTGGAAATTATAATAGTTGACGATGACTCCCAGGACGGCAGTGTCAAGCTTATTACTAAGATTTTTCCCGAAATAAGACTCATCAAACACAAGATTAACCGTGGTTTTTCTGCTGCAGTAAACACCGGGGTTAGAATGGCAAAAGGTGATCTGGTGCTTCTAATGAACACCGACGTTGTTCCGTCAGAAAACTTTCTGGTTCCTGTTTTTAAACATTTTGATAACGAAAAAGTCTTTGCGGTTTCTTTGCATGAGAAAGGTTTTGGCTGGGCTAAAGGTAGTTTTTCAGCGGGCTACATTCAATTAGGAATGGGTGAGGAGTCGGAAGCGGCACACTCAAGTTTTTATGTAAGCGGTGGAAGTGGAGTTTTCAGACGGGCTTATTGGATGAAGCTTTCCGGAATGGATGAAAAATTGTTTTCGCCTTTTTATTGGGAAGATATTGATCTTTGCTACAGGGCCGGGAAAAGAGGCTATATAAATTTGTGGGAGCCGGAAGCGAAAGTGGAGCATAATCATGAGTCTACAATTAGTAAATTTCCAAAATCATACGTACAAAGAATAAGGGAAAGAAATCAACTTCTCCTTATTTGGAAAAATATTCACAGCCCGAAATTTATTCGTAATCATGCACTTGGAGTTTTGAGAAGACTTCTCAGACACCCCGGATATATAAGGGTTGTTTTTATGGCTCTTGGAAAACTGGGGATTGTTATGAAGGAAAGAAGGAAGGAAATAAAATTAAGCAAAGTTTCAGATGAAGCAATATTTATGCGTTTTTAATAATTGATATGGAACTCTCAATTGTTATTGTTAACTTTAATACAAAAGACTTAACTGTTGGTTGCCTTAGATCAATTGAAAAGGAAGGGAAAGACTTATCTTTTGAAGTACTTTTGACGGATAATGGCAGCAGCGACGGGTCGGTTGAAGCATTCAAAAAAATAAAAGAAGAAAAATTTTGGAGGAATAGGTTTACTTTAATTTTAAATGACAGCAATGCAGGATACGCCAAGGCCAATAATCAGGGAATTAATAGGGCAAAAGGAAAATATCTTTTGCTTTTAAATAGCGACACGGTTGTTCATGAACATGCTCTTCAGAGTTTATTAAGATTTGCAAAAGCTACACCTGATGCCGGAGTAATCGGATCAAAACTTTTAAATATAGACGGGACTTTACAGATGTCCTGCTATAATTTTCCGACAATTGGAAACGCTATAAAAGAATATTGGTTCGGACAAAAAGGTCTTTTTGAAAAATTTGCGCCGATTGGTAAGAAGCCCGTTGTGGTGGATTCTGTCGTTGGCGCGGCTTTTTTAATAACTCCTGAGGCGAGGAGTAGAGTCGGTATCTTGGATGAACGCTACTTTGCATACTTTGAAGATATAGATTATTGCAGGCAGGTTTGGAAAAAGGGATTAAAAGTATATTATCTACCGGACTCCGTAATTACTCATTATCACGGGGCAACTTTCAAGAAACTTGCCGATGAAGGGCAAAGGTGGAAAAAATTGATTCCATCGAGCAAGATCTATCATGGAATTTTAAAACACTATATACTTAATGCAATCCTTTGGACAGGTCAGAAATGGCAAAAAAATTGATCCCTTTCCTCAAAAATAATTGGCTTTATCTGACAGGTGCGCTTTTGATTTTAGTTCTTTTTTTTCTCCGCTTTTACCATTTAACAATCTTTCCTGTTTTTGCCGATGAGGCAATTTATGTAAGATGGGCGCAGGTCATGCGGGCAGAAGAAACCCTCCGATTTTTGCCTTTATCTGATGGAAAACAGCCTTTATTTATGTGGGTGTTGATTCCGTTTTTGAAATTTATTCGTGACCCTCTTGCCGCTGGAAGAACGGTATCTATTCTTTCAGGTTTTGGAACGATGATTGGAATTTCATATTTGTCATACCTTTTGTTTAAAAACAAAAAAGTTGCTCTTACTGCAGGTTTAATTTATGCCGTTTCCCCTTTTTCATTTTTCTTTGACCGGATGGCACTTGTTGATGCCGTGCTTGCGATGTTTGGCGTCTGGACATTTATTTTTACCTATCTGGCGTTCACCAAGGGGAGATTGGATTTCGCAATGTTTGCCGGGTTTACTCTCGGGGGGGCATGGCTCACAAAATCTCCGGCACTTTTTTTTGCAATTATGATTCCGACACTTTGGTTATTTATAAATTGGGCAAAAGGTTTTAAAAAAAATCTTTTTATTTTTCTCAAAGCTCTATCTCTATCTCTCATCATTTTGGCAATCGGCTACGGAATGTTTAATATTCTTCGTCTTGGACCCAATTTTCACCTGATAGCCTCAAGAAATCTGGACTACGTTTATCCGATTAATCATTTTTTGGTGAGTCCTCTGGATCCACTTAAGCCATTCCTCTTGGCAGCGTGGCAATGGCTGGTAAAGATGGGGCCATGGCCATTACTGGTCCTAGGTTTAACTGGTTTATTGGTTAATTGGAAGAAAAACTGGAAACAAATGGTTGTTTTAACAATTTGGTTTTTGGGACCGATTATTGTTCAATCGGAATTCGCCAAAGTCTTTACCGCACGGTATATTTTCTTTACACTTCCGTTTTTGATTATCATTGCCGCCTCGGCATTTCTTGAAGAACGTAAAAATGTAGTAAAGATTCTGGCTTTGGTATTGGTATTTTTTGTCAGCCAATCATTAGTTTTTGACTATCAACTTTTGGTAAATCCTGCCAAGGCCAATCTGCCCCGTAGCGAAAGATCCGGATATCTTGAAGAGTGGACAGCGGGACAAGGCATTAAGGAGACCGCGGATTATCTTATTCAAAAACAGATATCAAATCCGGAGGAAAAAATTGTAATTGGCACGGAGGGATATTTCGGGACGCTTCCCGACGGTCTTCAAATGTATCTTGAGGAATCTCCCCAAATTACGGCAATAGGGGTGGGGCTAAGTTTTGACAACGTGCCACCGCAACTCCTTGGCTCCAAGAGATTTGGAGATAGGACATATCTTTTGGTTAATGCCTCGAGATTTTCCGGCGATTCCCTGTATCTGGGATTAACAAAAGTTAAGGAGTTTCCCAAAGCCCAAAAACCCGACGGCACCCATGATTCACTGCTTTTATTTGAGGTGACAAATGAAGCGCTTAAAAATAAAGCCAATTAGGGAAACCCTTAGAAAATATTTTCCCATTGTTCTGATAACCGCTTTGGCGGTGTTTCTCAGACTTTATTTGTTGGAAGAACGGGTTTCCTTTGACGCAGACCAGGAGGAAATTGCGTTTAAAGCAAAAGAAATTTTATCCGGAAATCCTGTACTTTTGGGACCTAAAACAAGCCTTGGAGGTTTTTCCATAGGGCCTGGGTTCACCTATCTTTGGGCGATATTCGCTTTCTTTTTAAAGGGGAATCCAATATCAGGAGCCTACCTTTCCGTATTTTTGGGAATACTTTTTATTGTGGGTATTTACTTAGTCACAAGAAAAGTATTTTCGGAAAATGTTGGACTTATCCTATCTTTCATTTCGGCTTTGTCTGTCAGCTTTATTTCGTGGGATCAAAATCCCTGGGCCCCTTCGTTATTTTATTTATCGGAAATCATCACTTTCTACGGAATATATTTATCAAGTTCAAAAAAATACGGTTTGCCAATTGCGGCTCTCGGTTTGGCAATAGGTTTTCAATCACACTTTGCAGTCTTTTTGCTCATCTTGCCGGTTGCGATTTATTTACTTATCTATCGTCCGGTTGTAGAAAAGAAAAACACAATTACATCTTTCTTAGTTCTTACTCTTTCAGTTTTGCCCGTTGTTATTTTTGATTTATTTAATGGATTTATTAATCTTCAAAGACTTTTATTGATTTTTTCTCTGGGACGGGAAGGATTAACTTCTCCGGTAGCGAAGATTGTGACTACACTCGTTTCGAATTCAACGAACATCCTCTGGCTGCATTTTTCAATTCCGGTAAGCCGTCTAATTTTTGTCACCACCGTCTTATATTCTTTTTGGGGAATATTCAGAAATAAAAGTTATCGTCCGCTTCTTATTCTTTCCAATCTTTTTCTTTTTATTCCATTCTTCATTTTTCTTTTTTATAAGGCAAATTTCTCCGAATACTATTTGATGACTGCAGTAATTCCTTTTTTGATTCTTTTGGGATTTATGTTTTCGACAATTAAAAATAAATTTGTAGCCCTTCTAATTCTTGGTATTTTTTCGTTTCTGAATGTTAAAAGTTTTATTTTTATATATAAACCAATGAATCTTCACGCAAAAGAACAGATCGTCCAAGAGATTGTTAAAATGGGAGGAGAAAGCGGTTATGGAGTTTCTCTGAGTACTGAATTGGGGTATGGTTTCGGCTACTCATATATTTTTGAGTATTACAATGCAAAACCGGATACACCACCTCTTAAAAATCAACAAAGAATTTTTACGATAGTTGCTCCATCCGGATACAGAGGGATAGAACCCATGATGGGGGTGGATGGGATCGGTTTACGTTGGGAGGGGTTGAAATAATCACAACGTGGTAAAATTTAGACTATGAATGCAGAAGATATGGACTCTCATCTGGACCCGACTACAGAAATATCCCTGGAAACCGTAAAAAAGCGTTCCGTGCGGGGGGTGGTGGTCCTCACAGGTAGAACATTTTTACTTCAGGTTATTACTCTTGTTGCCCAACTTTTCCTGTTTGCTTATTTAGGTAAGTATGAATTTGGAGTTTTTGCGATAGTTTCTGCAATAATTAATTTTTTAGTCTATTTTTCCGATGTAGGCCTTGCCGCAGCCCTTATCCAGAAAAAGGACAGACCAACAGACACGGATTTGAAGACAACTTTTCTTGTTCAACAGCTCTTGGTAATTGTAATAATCGCAGTTGTTTTTCTTTTAAGCCCATTTTTTACCCAAAAATTTTCCCTTGATAATGATGGGCAAATACTTTTGTACGCTCTTGCTGCCTCACTTCTTTTTTCCTCGTTGAAAAGCATTCCATCGGTTCTTTTGGAACGGAAACTTGAATTTGTAAAATTGGCATTTCCTCAAATTCTGGAACAGGTTGTCTATAACGTTGTTCTGGTTTTTTTGGCGATGAAAGGGTTTGGACTTAAAAGTTTTACGGTTGCCATTCTTGCCCGCGGAATTGTAGGGCTTATAACAATCTATATTCTTCAACCATGGAAGCCCGGTATTGCGTTTTCCGGAAAAACTTTGTCGGAACTTTTTAAATTCGGAATTCCATACCAAATCAATACTTTTCTGGCGACTTTTAAAGACGACGGAATGACACTGGTTTTGGGAAGTATTTTGGGTCCTGTCGGGGTCGGAGTCCTTTCCTTTGCCCAAAAAGTTGCCAGATTTCCGCTTACGTTTTTTATGGACACTGTTACCCGCGTAACATTCCCGGCGTTTTCCAGGATGCAGGATTCAAAGAGTGATTTGGAAAGAAGCGTCACAAGATCAATATTCTTTATTTGTCTTTTGGTTTTTCCAAGTCTGGCCGGTATTTCAATTTTGGCTCCGATCTTGATACAGGTTATACCAAGATACAATCAATGGACTCCTGCACTCATTCCGATTGTTTTTATTTCTATTAATTTCGTTTTTGCTGCCGCAACAACTCAGCTGACAAATCTTCTCAATGCAATCGGAAAAATTAAAATCACTTTCTATTTGATGATAATGTGGACGGTTCTCACTTGGGCCTTTATTCCCATTCTGGCAATTAAGTTTAGTGTAATCGGTGCCGCAATTGGCTATGCATTGGTAGGAGCTTCATCAGTTGTGGCAATATTTATCACCAAAAAATACGTTAATTTTTCGATTACCGACTCAATGATAAAGCCGGCAGTCGGCACAATGGTTATGAGTGTGGTGCTTATAATTGCGCGCAGATTTTTATCTGTTACTTTGACCTCGATGGAAGAGCTCATTGCAATCGGTGCGGTTGTATATATTACCTCAATGATTTCCATGGTCGGGCTTAGCCTTATCGAAGATGCTAAAAGAAGCTTTAAAACAATTTTTGCAAAAAAGTAAGGCAGTAGCTCTTATTTTGGCAGGTACAATTACGTGGTCACTGGTCATGGTTAGATCCGGACTTTGTTGGAACATCGGATGTACTGGTGGCCTTGGTTTTTGGGGAGCGAACGGGCATGATGGTATTTGGCACCTGGCCTTGATTAATAATTTTGCTGCAGGCAATTTTCAGATGCCAACCTTTGCGGGATGGGGAATTCAGAATTATCATCTTGGTTTTGATCTCTTGCTTTCGTGGATTGTGAAATTAACCGGTATCACGCCGTCTTTCCTGTATTTTCAAATAATACCTCCGGTATTAGCACTCCTGATAGGACTTCTTGTATACAAATTTGTATATCTTTGGAGAAAATCGGAAGGAGAATCTCTACTGGCCGTATTTTTTGTATATTTTGGTGGGAGTTTCGGATGGCTGATCTTACTTTTCAGAGGGCAAGGTTGGGGTGGTGAGAGCATGTTTTGGGCGCAGCAATCAATCTCAACACTTATTAATCCGCCATTCGCACTTTCTTTGATAACAATTCTTTCAGGACTTATTTTCCTCCTGAAATATTTAAAGAATAAATCAACGGTTTTCCTTTTTTTGACCATTTTCTTTTTTGGCATATCAATTTTTATCAAAGTGTATGCGGGTCTTTTGGTTTTATCATCAATTTTGGCGGGTTCGGTTTGGCAGATTGTCAAAAAGAAAGGTTATTCACTGTTGTGGATTGCTCTTTTGTCTATAGCCGTTTCGGTTTTCCTGTTTATTCCTTTTAACAAATCCTCCGTTGGTTTGATTTTGTATAGTCCTTTCTGGTTTCTGGAAACAATGATGACCCTAACGGATAGGTTCAATTGGCAAAAACTATTTTCAGCAATGACAACCTACAAGATGGGACACATATGGCTTAAAGCAATATTGGCCTACTCCCTGGCGTTTACCATTTTTATGGTCGGAAATTTCGGAACAAGAATCATTGCTTTTAGAACGCTTTTAAAAAAACCTAAGACACTTTTATCCGCGGGGCCGGTGGAAGTATTTTTGTTTGTCATGATTTTGGCAGGAATAATTGTTCCCACTTTTTTTGTTCAAAAAGGAACCCCCTGGAATACAATTCAATTTTTCTACTACTCTTTGGTCTTTAGTGGAATAGTGGCGGGAATTGCTGTATGGAATTTTGTTAAAAGACAGCCACTCCTTAAGCGTGGTTTAATAATTATCTTGTTTGTTCTTTTTACCATTCCGACAACTGTTGCGTCGATGGGGCACTACTTGCCGGCCAAACCACAGTCGATGCTTCCGGGGGGTGAGGTGGAAGCATTGAAATTTTTGTCAGGGCAACCCAGAGGGGTGGTCCTGACATATCCGTATGACGCGGAGAAGTCCGCAAAAGCACCTGCTCCAAGACCTCTTTTCCTGTATACGTCAACAGCTTACGTCTCTGCGTTTTCGGGGCAGCCGGTATTTTTGGAAGACCAGATAAACCTTGATATCATGCAATACCCCTGGAGTGAAAGAAGAAAGTCTGTTGAGGATTTTCTAAATACATTCGATATAGATATGGCGAAAAGCTTTCTAAAGGAAAACAACATAGCATACGTTTATTGGCTAAAGGATCAGCACGCCAGACAAGGAGATGCTCAGCTTGGGTTAACGCGAATATTTCAAAATGGTGAGGTTACAATTTTTAAAGTAAACTAAAGAAAATGAAGAAAATATTTTGGGTAATTCTTATCACGCTTTTGACTATTCCGACATTTTTAAATTTAGTAAGATCCGGTTTTTTCCCAATGCAGGATGACCTTCAGGCGTTCAGGGTTTATGAGATGGATAAATGTTTTGAGGATTTCCAGATTCCCTGCAGATGGGTTCCGGATGCCGGATATCAATATGGCTACCCCCAGTTTAATTTTTACCCGCCGCTTCCTTATTATCTTGGTGCCGTAATGCACAGGGTTGGAATTCAGTATATCGATGTAGTAAAAATACTGTTTATTTTAGGCTACGCTCTCTCCGCACTTACAATGTATGTCCTGGTAAGTGATCTCCTGAAAAGTAAATGGCCTGGGTTCGTTGCTTCAGTGCTTTATACGTACATTCCTTATAAAGCAGTAGAGGTTTATGTAAGGGGAGCTTTAAGTGAATTTTGGGCACAGATATTTTTCCCGCTGATTCTCTGGGCAATTTATAAGCTTATAAAAACCGGAAAATCTAAATATTTGATTTGGATGTCGGTTTCTATTTTCTTCCTGATGACAACACATGTTCTGATGGCGATGATTTTTGTTCCGGTTGCTCTAGCTTGGGCATTATTTTGGTTATTTGAAGGTAGGTGGAAAAATTTAGGCAAGATATTTTGGGGTGGGGTGTTGGGTTTTAGCTTATCCGCATTTTTTGTCTTGCCGGTTCTTTTTGAAAAGCAATTTGTGCATAGTGAAGGAATTTTATCCGGTTATTTTGATTACAGGCAGCATTTTGTGAGTTTATACAAACTTTTTATTTCCAGGGAATGGGGGTATGGATCTTCCGGATTTCCAAACGAAAAATTGAACCTGTCTCTCGGAACTGTCCAATGGATTCTCGGACTGGTTGCGGCTCCAATACTGGCAATTATGAATTTGAAAAGAAATAAAAAAATTTCAATTTTGACTCTGGGTATTTCTGCGGCAGGTCTAGTCAGCATTTTTATGATTCATATGAAATCCAGTTTTATATGGGCAAAACTGCCGTTTTTATGGTATTTGCAATTCCCGTGGAGATTTTTGGCTGTTTCCATATTTTTACTTTGTCTTGCGGCGGGTATTGCGATTTATTTAATCCCCAAGGGAAAGTACATTTTAGGAGGATTGGTGCTTCTGGCCGTGGTTATTTTGAATATTGGTTTTTATGTTCCGAAGGATTGGCTAACTATCAATGACTCCGAAAAGTTTTCGGGAGTTTCCTGGCAAAAGCAGCTTACAATCAGCATTTTTGACTACTTGCCGATTTATGCAAAACTTCCCCCTATCTCAGCTGCTCCCGATTTGCCGGAAGTATTGGACGGAACGGCAGAATTTTCCGATTATCGAAAGGGCAGCGATTTCCAGACAGGAAGTGTGGAAGTTTTGGCCGATGCAACGCTTCGCCTGCCGCTTTTTGACTTTCCCGGTATGCAGGTTAAGGTAAACGGGGTAGTTATCAATCATGGCCACAATGACTGCCGAAATGAAGAGTTTTGCCTGGGGCTTGTCAGCTTTAAATTACCGGAGGGTAAATATTACATTGAAACCAGGTTGACGGATACTCCGGTCAGGAAAATTGGCAACTATTTGTCCCTCACTGGCATTGTTGTTGTTTTTTGGTTGATAATTAAGAAGAATGAAAAAACTATTAAATAAACACTGGCCGTATTTGCTTATTTTTGGTTTGAGTTTTTTGGTAACATGGCCGCTTTTTAGATACGGTTATTTTTCTCACCAGGATGATCTGCAGATCATCCGGATTTTTGAAATGCGCAAGTGTTTTACCGACTTTCAAATTCCTTGCCGGTGGGTTTCCGATATGGGATGGGGAAACGGTTTTCCGTTATTCAATTTTTATGGCGTTTCGACATATTATTTTGGCGCTGTTTTAAGCTATTTAACCGGTTTTATAGGGGCTTCAAAAATACTCTTTTATGTCTCCCTTACTGCCGGTAGTTTTGGAATTTACCTGCTTGGCAAAAGTCTTTGGGGAAAATTACCAGGTGTGATTTCGGCAATACTTTATCTCTTTGCTCCTTACAAAGCCCTTGATGTTTATGTCAGGGGTGCCCTAGCGGAAGGCCTTGCATTGACTTTAATTCCGTTTGTTTTTTATTTTGGCTATAAATTAGCAACTTCATCGGAAAAGAGAAAATACGGCACCTTATTTGCCATTTTCGTTTTCATATTTATGATTACACACAACATTATGGTTCTAATTTTCTTACCTGTTTTAATTGCCTGGCTGGTTTACTGGATTTCTTTGGATAAATGGAAAAATATCAAAAATGTGGCGATACCAATGGTGTTGGGTATTGGTTTATCTGCTTTTTTTATACTTCCTGCTTTCTTTGAAAAAAATCTGGTTCAAACTGAGTCTTTGCTCCGTTTTGAATTGGATTTCCGCGCTAACTACCTAAAAGTGAGCCAACTGTTTTTTGACCGCATATGGGGATACGGTACTTCTATACCGGGTCCTGAAGGTGGAATGAATTTTCAGATAGGTTGGCCGAATTGGTGGTTAGCTGCGATATCTTTGCCGTTGTTGTTTGTGGCAAAAATTAAAAAGAAAATGAAAATTTTGGTGGCTCTGATCTTGGGAACTTTTGCCCTGTCGGTTTTTATGACACACAATAAATCAACATTTATTTGGGTGAACATAAGTTTGCTCAAATATTTCCAATTTCCCTGGCGTTTTTTGTCCCTTTCAATTTTTACATCCGCCCTTCTCGGAGGATTTGTTGTCTCGGTGGTAAAAACTAAGTGGCAGATTTATGTCAGTCTCTTAATTATTATTTTGTCGATAGTGTTTAATTGGAATTACTTTAAACCAAAAGTTTTTTATCCTGTAAACGATTCACAAAAACTTTCAGGAGAGCTTTGGGATCAGCAAAAGAAAGGGGCGCTTTTGGACTATTTACCCAAAACCGCACTGGAGCCCAGAGAAGCCGCACCAGCAGGACCGATTATAAAATCCGGTCAGGTGGAAACAATTGGTTTTGTCAATCGTTCGAATAGTTGGGAATTTACAGCCAAAGTTGCAAACAAAGCTGAAATAGAAATCCCGGTTTTCTATTTTCCCAACTGGAAAGTTAATGTTGACGGCAAGACATATCCTTTTTCCTACAATAATATCTTGGGTAGAATTTCGGTATCTCTCAACCCGGGTGAGTATAAAATAGAGGGCAAGTTTGAAAACACACTCTTAAGGATGGTTGCTAATGCAATCACAATCGTAAGTGTGGTGGGGCTTGTTGGTTACGCAGCATATGAAAAAAACAAAAAGCGTACTGTCTAAATATTTGATTCCTTTGATTCTTCTTTTGTCGGTTCCGGCAATAAGATATTTGTTTGTTTATGGTTTCTTCGGGGTTTCCGACGATCTACATGTTGCCTGGCTTTATGAGATGGACAGAGTGATAAAATTGCTTCAGTTTCCACCTCGCTTTGTCCCGGATCTGAGTTTTGGTTTTGGATATCCGCTTTTTAATTTTGTTTATCCTTTACCGTTTTATATAGGGGAGGTAATTCATCTTCTGGGGTTTTCCCTGGTTGATAGTATAAAAATTGTTTTTGGTCTATCCATCCCACTCTCTATGTACTTTATGTACAAATTCCTAAAAGAGTTTTTATCCGAGGAACTTTCACTTGCCGGTTCGGTACTTTATGTTTACGCGCCCTATAGAGCCGTTGAAATTTTTGTCCGGGGGACAATAGGGGAGATTGTAGCATTCACTATAATTCCCATTGTCGCCTTGGCTTTTGTAAATTTGAGCAAAGAGAAACCATCTGTTAAATGGGTTGGGGCGGCGGCACTCTCTGTGGCAGCTCTGGTTTTGTCGCACAATATTATGGCTTACATGTTTATGCCTTTTGCCTTGCTCCTTTTGATTTCAAGGATCATATTTATAATCAAAAATAAAAAAGCCGCGATCATTAGAAGTCTTATCGGCGTTTTTTTGGGACTTGCGGCATCTATCTATTTTTGGCTTCCTGCAATTTACGAAAGCAGGCTAATGCATTACGACACTGTTTTTAATTTTTATGACCACTTCCCCGCGCTTAAGCAATTTATTATTCCGTATTTCGGCTACGGGGCTTCGGTTCCGGGACCGTACGATACAATGTCTTTCTATTTTGGCTTGACGGGAATTTTAACTGCTATTTTCGGATTGATTTTATTTGCCTTGAAATTTAAAAAGTTTTCATTTGAGGAAAAAATGTTTTTTATATGGGGAGAGGTAATACTCCTCGTGAGTATTTTTATGATGAATTTCCGTTCCGCATTTTTATGGAGAAATTTACCCCTTTTGCCGTATTTTCAATTCCCCTGGAGATTCCTGGCGATGGTAGTTTTTTCCATTCCGATACTTCTTTTAGGCTTTTCCAAATATAAATTCGGGAAAATTGCCTCATACATTATTATCGCTCTCACCATTGCTCTGAACTTTAACTACTTTAAAATCAGTGAATATTTAGGCAGGGGAGACGCGTATTATCTCAATAGATATATTCCCGTTCCTGTTGCGTCGGAGGAGTACAAAAAAACATCGGAAGAATATCTAAGGCTACCCAAAGACACCGAGGCAAGACCCCAAAGCAACTTTCCCAGGGCTTATGCTGATGTTTCGGGAATTTACCGAATTGAGGAAATAAACACTCTTGATGCGGCTGTCTCCACTGACTATAAGGAAGATTTTATTTTAAATTACAGCAAATACTATTTCCCGGGTTGGTTTGCTAAAATAGATGGGAAGAGCGTGGGGATCGCATCGGGAAAGCCATACGGCCAGATTGTTTTACAAGTTCCCGCGGGACAGCATACAGTTGAGGTTTATTACAGGGAATCTTTGATGAGGCAGGTTCTGGATATAGTTTCATTGATCGGAGTTGGTGCTGCGGTGTTTCTTATATTAAAAAAGAAAAAAATATGAAAAAAATACTGGTTTTGGCGATCGTCTTGAGAGTTTTAGTGGCAGCATTTTTATTTCACCCCGACATAAAAACATTTAACTTCCAGGCATCTTTCTTAAAAAAGGGTGTGACCGATATTTATTCATATTTAATAGAAAACAGAAAAACACTGCCTTTAAAGGAAGAGTTTGTTTATTTTCCGTTAACTTATTTTGTCCTTGGCGGATACCAGGCCATTGCTTCACCGGTCCTTGGAAGCGGTTTTGACGCGTGGCTGGGAAATGCCGACTCAAATACAGCAATCCTGAATCCCAATGTTTTTAGGTATCTGCTGGTTTTGAAACTGCCGTATTTGATTTTGGATATTTCTATTGCTTTCCTGCTTTTAAAATTCTTTGACAGTGGGGTAATGGGAAAAAAAGCTTTTATAATCTGGCTTTTTAACCCCTTTACGATTTTTATCATTTACGCGTTTGGGAACATCGATATTTTTCCGGTTTTTATTACTCTGATTTCCCTGCTTTTGATTAAAAAAGAAAAGCTGCTTTTGGCTGCTCTGGCCTTAGGGATTGCGGCAGGTTTTAAGCTTTACCCGCTTTTATTTGTCCCGTTTTTAATTTTTGGCGGTAAAAGCACTAAAGAGAAGGTACTCCTGGGTGCGATACCGTTTGGCATTTTTGGTGCGATATCCGTGCCATTCCTGTCACAGGCATTTGCCCAGTCAACTTTAATTTCGGGGCTGACCACCAGGATATTCAATCCGGGCTTTGCCGTTGGTTTTGGCGAATCAATAATCGTTGGACTACTCCTTTTCTCGGCGCTCTTTTTTGGCGCATGGTTGACTGATAAAAAGCCAAACATGTTTAATTATTGGATTGCAATTCTTTTGATCATATTTTCTTTTTCCCATTTCCACATTGCATGGCTTTTGTGGATTGCTCCATTTGTTGTAATTTTAGCTGTCAAAAAGCCGTTCCTATCCTGGCCGCTCTTCCTGCTGGCCATGGCCTCCGTTGTCATCCCGCTTCTCTATCAGGACAGGTCAATGACAATTTCGCTGTACAGGGCTTACAGTACCTGGTTTGATCTTTTGCCAACCCCATTCAACGCAGTTGAAAGGTTCTATGATCCTTATAATTTACAAAGCATCCTGCACACGATTTTTGCCGGCGGAGCTTTGACAATTAGTTACTTGCTTTTTAGAAAGGAAAAAAGCCAGTGAAGAAAATGATTTGGTTAACGACAGCCTCGGTTTTAACTTTGGTTTTTGTGGTGCCGGCGGTACTCGCATCAGCTCTGAAAATGATTCCGGTTAACATCCAGCCGGGCTACAACTCCGACATAAGGCTGTCAATCTATAAAATAAGGGGATTCTCACAGAAATTTGTTGCAAAAACCGGCAACTTAACAGCAATCGGCACTTCAATTAGAAACCCCAATTTGAAAAACAAAACAGATGTCATTTTTAGCCTATATGACAATGGCAATCTGATACGAACTTCTATTCTTAATGGTCAAAATCTGGAAGACGGATCTTTTGTTAAATTTGTTTTTCCGGTTATTCCTGATTCCCTGGGGAAGGAATATACATTTACGATTACGTCCCCCGGAGCCGGTCCGGAAGAAACGATCGAAGTCTTTATTATTGGTGAGCCGGAGCCCACTTCCGGTATTACGGAATACACCTACGAGGAAGAAGTACATCCCGGAGGAATTCCGTTAGTTTCCTACAGCCAGCCGGAGAGCAAGTTGAAGACTATAAATAGTGTTTATTCTAGTTGGCTTTCCAGACTTCTATCTCCTGGTTCTCAAAAATCCGAATAAGACCCAAGCTTTCCGGATCAACTTTTGGCCCCACCGCTTTAGGAAAATATAAAACATTGGCCTGGGTTTCGGTAAAAGCATTTTTTACTTCAACAGGATTGGTGCCTTCAAAAACAACCCGTTTAGTTTCAAGTCTTGGTCTCCAATCGTAGCCCATGATATCAGCCTGTTCATAATCGTCGAAGAATGTTCTTCTTGCCGAGATGGCGGAAACATAGGAAGTGTCAAACCAATCCCAGATGTTGGGCGTGGAATCTTTAAGATCCAAGTATTGGTTATAGGGAGGAGTTACCACGACAGCATCTTCCGGAGTATTTTCTTTAATATAATTAAGGGCTTCAATTTCCTGAGACGAAACTTTGGCAAACGCTGGGCGCGAGTAAAATTCCCGTAGAAGTCCGATCTGGGTAGGAAGCATTAAGATTATAATAAAGGGTATCAGAAATTTTGCCTTGGCTGTAATTTTAGAGGTTTGAATACCCGCCAAAATTCCAAAAAGAAGAACAAAGTATTGCAAAAATTGACTGGTGTTGCTGGCAACCCCTTTCTGTAAAAATATGAGCGGCAGTAAAATTGAAAGAAAAACCACGACCTTAATAACCAAATGTGTTTTTAGATAATTCCATAAGCCTACAAACCTCATGCCCAAGTTTCCGAAAAAGAAAATCAGAAAACCTACACCTTCTAAAAATATAACTCTTTTCCAGTTGTGCTCATAAATATAAGTCTGGCGCCTGAGTTCCCAGTCCAAAAGGTTAAGACGTGATGGCTCTACAATCATGGTTCTCACATACCACCAAGGTTGAAAAATCAAAAAGGAAGCGGATCCGGAAGTGTTGGGGAAATATAGTAAAGCGGCCAAGGCTCCGCTAAAAGCCGTAAGGACCAGAAGCTGGAACCGTTTTTCTTTAACTATTTGCCAAATTGCCGCGATTCCCAGCGCCCCTAAAGCAACGACCCCCGCATAGACCTTAAAGCTTGCCAGGGTTCCGAAAAGAATGACGCATACAACGAAAATTATTTTGTTTTTAGATTTATTTTTTTGCCGGGTTAAGACAATAAGAAAATATATTGCAGCCAAAACCAAAAAGTCGGAGATAATTTGCGGAGGATTACCACTTGAGCTTTGCGGCTGAGTTGCCCAGAAAATACTTTCGCCACCAATGGTTTTACCTTTTATATAGGTGACAATGAAACCGAAACTTCCGGCAAAATAAGTAAAAATTGTTGCCCAGATAGAAGCCTGGGAGCTTCCTGTCAGTCTTTTTGTCAAAAAATAGGCTGATGCCCCCAAAAAAAGCGAGTAAATAAAAGGGAATATTCTGAAATATAAATCAAAATTGGAAACGAATAAGTATTTTCCTATCATGGCCGGCAAAATGTCGCTAAAAAAGTGATAGTTAACAAGCTTTTCACCGGCAAAAATAGGATTTTCAAACGGCAAGCCCTTTTTAATTTCCTCCATGAGAGCAATATGCCAGGTTCCGTCATGCCCGTGAGCACTCCAGAAAAGTAAATTCCCGTTTTGGGTAATTCCGCTCGGGGAAATGACCGCCATTTGTCCGGCTATTCCAAGGACAAAAACAATCAGGATAATAATTGTTTGAAAGTTGGGCTTGGTTTTAATTTGTTTAATGGTTTTTATTAGTGGTTTAGTGCTGAAGATGATTGTCAGGAGAACAATCGGAATAATTAATATTGGAATATTAAGTACTATCAGGATATAGGAGATAAGTGTGAAGGAGGCAAAACCCGCGATCCCTCCCATTAGTATTTTCTCCATTGCTAAATTATAATGGTTATATGGCCCGTAAATCCATCTGGATCATTTTTGGAATTGTAATTTTAGGATTTTTGCTTAGGATTTATAAAATTCAGGCCCTTCCCATGTACGGAGACGAACTGACCATGGTTTACGATATCTATTCGATAAGTAAAACCGGCATGGATGCAACAGGACAAAAATTCCCCATGACTTTTAAGATGGGTGCTGGGCGCCCCGCGGGATATATTTATTTTTCAGTTCCATTTGTGGCAATTTTCGGGCCAACCGTCTGGGGAGTTAGGTCCCTCTCAATCCTTTCCGGTTTGGGAATAATAGTCCTGATGTATTTTTTGAGTAAGAAACTTTTTGGTGAGAAAATTGGAGTCATTGCCGGTTTGCTGGCTGCGATTTCTCCCTGGGATATTTATCTAAGCCGCGCGGGGTTTGAAGCACATTTTGCGCTATTTTTGGCTCTGTTGGGAATCACTGCGTTCGTATATAAAAAATATATTTGGTGGGCAATTTCCTGGGGAATAGCAGTTTTAACTTACCCAACATTCAAGTTAACTTTACCTCTCCTTTTTTTAGTACTCCTCTGGTTTAGCGGATTCGGTAAGGTGGTAAAGAACAAAATTTTTGTTATCGGTTTAATAATACTTTTGTTTTTCGGAGGAGTAGTAATCAGAGAAACTTTCATGGCGGGCAGCGAACAAAGATTTTTAAGTATAAATATTTTTGCTGACAATAACTTGAAACAAAGCATTATACAAAGGGTTAACTACGAAAGAACCGTTTCAACATTGCCGCAGTTTGTTAAACCTCTTTTTATAAACAGGGAGATCGAATATTCGAGAATTATATTGGAGAATTATGCCAAAAATCTTTCTCCGGACTTTTTGATTTTGAGAGGGGACAGAAATCCGAGACATAACCCCGGAGAAATGGGTATGATATTCCTGGTTGATTTGCCTTTGATACTCATCGGTTTAATGTTTCTTTGGAGGGAAAAGAAAAAGGAATCAATTTTGCTTTTTAAGTGGATTTTGATTACACCGCTTGCAACAATGTTTTTATCGGAAGCACATGGACTCAGGAATGGTTTAATGCTGCCTCCTTTAATTATGATTATTTCATATGCTCTTTCAAGGATTCCTAAAAAGTTTGCCTATTTTGCCGGAGTACTAATGCTCCTTCAATTAATCTATATTTTGATTCGGGTGTACACAATTGCCCCTGCGAAGTTTGCTTCATTTTGGTCAGCTGACGCTAAAAAGGCGGCTCTTGCGGCAATAGAGAGTCAAAAGGAAGGCAAAGAAGTAGCTTTATACGTAAACGAAATCGATAATATTGAATATGCCTACGAAGTATATGCAAAGCTTGACCCCCGGCTGGTAATTTCCCAATATGGTAAATCTCCTAAAATTTTTGGAAGTATTATCATTACCGACAAATAACAACCCTATTTAAATGACCAAAATAAAAATTATCATTCTGGCTTTAGGGTTTTCTTTTTTTGCGGCTATTAGGTTACTTATTTTTTATAATATACCGATCCAGGGAGTTAATTTAGGTTCACCCTTTATCACCGATCTTATCGGAAAAGCATATTCACTTCCTTATTGGATAATTATTCTATCTGACGTATTCAACTTGATGTTGCTTTGGCTAATCGGAGAAAAACTCTTCGATAAAAAAACCGGTTTTTTACTACCCTTTATTTATGCAATTTCTCCCTGGCCGGCCTACCTGGCTATAGGGGGGTCGATATATATCTTTATTCTTTTCGGGGTTCTTCTTTTTTATTATGGTCAGGTCTTAATGAAAGCACGGACAAGTTTTTCGGGAGTCGGTTTATCATTACTGGGCATTGCGGTTATGGTTTATTCCAGTTTTTCAATGCTTTTGGTAGTACCGTTTTTTCTTTGGGGAATTTATAAAAGCGGATTTTCTGCAAGAGACAAGAAAATCCTTTTCCTTACCACGGCACTGGTCCTTATCCCGATAATATTTTTATCTATCTTAAATAGAAATTCCTTTAAGATGGTTGCGATTAAAGAAATCAGCTTGTTCAACGAAGTCGGACTTATTAATTCCGTCAACACATTCAGGGGCGAAACAGGTGAAGCGGGATACCCATACCTGGGTCTTTTTATCGAAAACAAAATAACGTATTTTGGCAGACATGTGCTTTTTAATACACTTATCACCTTTTCCCCATTTACCTACTTTACTCAACAGTTCAGACTTCTCGGATTTTCTTTCAGCCCACCCATCTTTATCGGATTGTTAATTCCTTTCCTCTATGGCTTGGTCAGGATGCCCATTTGGAAAAGTGCAAAGTCTTATCTTCTGATGATAACCCTCCCACTTCTAATCCCGACAATAATTCATACGTATTCTCCGGATCTCAATAGTTTGATTTTAATTTTACCTATATTAATTTTTATCTCTGCTTGGGGTATGGGTGAGCTGGTACGAAACAAAAAATGGCCTTTTGTTGCAATCGCCACCGTTTTTATATTTTTGCAGGGATTAACAACCCTTTATGATATAAAAACAAGGGAGCCAATTAGATACCAAAAGATGATTCAGATAAGCCAATGACAAAAACTAAACTGATTTTGATAATTATTTTAATCACTCTATTGGGTGGTTTTTTGAGGTTTTACAAGAATTATCAGAACCCCGTTAGCTTAACTGTAGACGAAGTTGCCTTTGGCTATAATGCCTACTCGGTACTAAAAACCGGAAGAGATGAATATGGAAAATTCATGCCACTGACCTTCAAATCAGTCGGGGATTATAAGAACCCTTTTCCAATCTATTCAATGGTTCCCTCAATCGCCATATTTGGTCTAAATGAGTTTTCGGTAAGGTTTCCAACTGCGCTAATATCCACTTTGTCGATTCCTCTCTTTTTTCTTTTGTTCAGGAAGTTAACAAAAAAGACGGGTACAGCACTTCTTGGCACTTTACTTTTAGCAATATCGCCCTGGCATATTTACTTCTCAAGATATGTTTCCGACCATCTTATGGCAGGGGTTTTTATTGGTGTTGGCATTATCTTTTTTCTTAAGATGCTGGATGGGAAAAAGATATGGGCGCTTCTTTCAGCACTTTTCTTTGTTTTATCTATCTATACATATTATCCCGAAAGATTGTTTGTTCCACTCTTCCTGCTGGCGCTCTTTGCAATAAAATTCAAAGAACTAATTAATCATAAAAAGGAATCAGTAATTTTCATCATCGCCTGTATTGTCCTGGCGGCGCCACTTTTGTATTCCACATTCTTCGGCAACGACATTGCCAGAGCCAACATGGTTTTTATTACCAAAGATATTGAGTTTACCAGGAATGTTTTACTAAGCGATGCTAAAACAGCATTTTCCGGAATGGCAAATATGTCTCTGTTGTTTTTCTTTTGGGCAAGAAAATATTTAGCGTACTTTAGTCCCTCTTTCCTTTTTTACGGCGGACTACCCATGACCATTCAAGGGTCTTATGGTCTTGGGGTATTATATTTATTTGAAGCGATAACTCTTCCTTTGGGAATTTATGCTTTTATAAAGGGGAAAATTCCTCAAAAGGGAATTATAACTTCCTGGATACTTTTGGGCTTAATACCCTCATCGCTTACAAACAATGAACAGCACCCCGGCAGAACGATATTAATCTTGCCTGCAGTTATTTTACTTTCAGCCCTGGGATTATACGAACTTATAAAATTAGTAAAAAACATCACGATAAAGTATGTCAAATATTTTGCAATTACGGCATTTTCCATTTTAGTAATTTGGGATCTTGCCCATGCGCTAATTGCTTTTTCCGTGTATTTTCCAAAGGAAAGGGATGAGGATTTTATGAACGGAACAAAAGAGGCGGTGGAATATATGCTTCAAAACCAGGACAAATATAAAGAAATAGTTTTTGATCCATATAGGGGGGTTGTAGCCCCATATATAGTAAGCATTCCACATATGTATATTCTTTTTTACTCTCAATACGACCCAAATATTTATCAAACAGAATTAAAAAGAACAGGTGATGACCTTTACGGTTTTGGAAAGTATACAATTAGAAAAATAAACTGGCCCGTTGACAGGAGCTCGGATGACATCCTTTTTATAGGAAGTCCCTGGGTTTTAAATGAAAAAGATATTGATCAGGGAAATATCTTGAAAAAGATTTATTTGGAAAATGGAAGTTTGGCATTTCTCATAGTTAGAACCGGCGACTAAATGATGAAAAAAAGGTTTTTCAAAATATTTATTTTGGTATTAGTGTTTCTTTTTACTTTTATTCTTCGTGCCCATAATTACGAAAGGGTTCCAACGGCGAACCATCTGGATGAACAACTTTATGCCCTTTCCGGAATTTATTTAATTGAAACTGGAACTCCTGTTTCATGGTCGACTCTGGACTATCCCAAAAGTGCGGAAGTTTTCAAAGGTGTAATCTCGTATTTAGGTGGGGCGCCCTCGGCTTCAGTAACTTTATATAAGCCCTGGCTTGATGAACCACCGCTCTTTTCCTTATTGGTTGGGGAAGCGGCACATCTATTCAATGCTGACAGAAACGGTTTTATTCCTTCTTCATACATTAGGTTTCCGATGATTTTAATATCCGCCCTTACCTCAATCTTTGTTTTTTTAATTGCAAGAAAAGTAAGCGGCTACTGGATCGGAATTTTGGCGATTTTGATTTATGGGACCGAACCGATTATGGTAATGGCCGGGAGGTCGGCGATGCCGGAAACATTAATTGCCCTCCTTTTTTGTATTACTGTCTATCTTCTTTTGAAATATCAAAAAGTAAATAAGTTTGTATATCTTTTGCCAATCCCGTTTTTGGCCGGAATCGCAGGACTTTCCAAACCTACAGGTTACTTCATTCTACCTCTGGCCTTATATGTGGTATTTGCCGAACTATATAAACATCAACCGGTTAAATGGAAGTCTATTGTGAAAAATCTTTCCTATTTAGTTCTTATGACATTGCCATTTGTGGCAGTCTACATTTGGTACGGCAACTATTTCAGTCCCGAAATATTCAAAAGAATTATCTCTATTCAGGGGTTCCGACCGGCAGGTTTTAATAGTTTGGCCTGGTTTTTTATTACTCCGAGTTTCGACATGTCGATTCTTAAAAGCGGATGGTATATTTTTGGTCTTGCCGCGGCTATCTTTTTTATATTCAAGCCAAAAGAAAAATCCGGTAAATTTATCAGTTTAAGTTTTGTTTACTGGCTGGCGATTGTGATGATGTCTTCGGGCGAATATGATCTTTTAGCCTGGTATCGTTTTCCAGCCTTACCATTTCTGGCGATCTTTAGTGCATGGGGAATCCGGTATATTTTTGAAAAAGCTGATTTTTTTATGACGTTTATTGCAGCCGGTTTTTTACTCGGCAGCAGGTCGCTTCTGGTAAATGCTTTTAGGCCGAATGTTGTCTCTGGAGTTTATCGCTCAACTTTTTTGGTTCTCATGGCTCCATCTTTGCTTAATACAATATTCAACAAAAACTGGATCAAAAAAGTTTCACAAGCAATTATAGTTGGAATAGTCGTTGTCGGTATGTGGTGGAATGTAAAATATGTTTATAACGCCTACGAACTTGATTGCGAGAGTAAAACCTGTCCGATGGTTCCATCAACAATTCTTTCAAGCCTCCACTATCCTTTTTTCTGGCGCTTCTTTGTATTGGGAGAACCGGCCCTACGTTAATCTATTTTACATGGGGTTTTGAAGCTGTTAACATTGAGAAGGAATATGAAAAAGATATTTTATCCTGTAATTCTGGGATTAATCGTTGCTCTGGCATTTTTCTTGAGGATTTACAAAGTTACTTCAATTCCGCCTTCTTTAAATTGGGATGAAGTTTCGATCGGATATAATGCCTACTCCATTCTTAAAACGAGTAAGGATGAATGGGGGGTTAAATTCCCGCTAAATTTTAAGTCTTACGGCGAATACAAACTTCCTGCCCAAATTTATGCTTCAATTCCGGGAATTGCCGTTTTTGGTTTAAATGAATTCGGGGTAAGGATTACGCCGGTAATTTATGGAGTATTAACCGTCTTACTGCTTTACCTTTTGGTCGAGGAAGCTTTTGGAAAAAGGTCGGTGTCCCTTATGTCGGCCTTTTTGCTTGCGGTTTCACCCTGGCATATTCAGCTGACCAGGGCTTCGTTTGAATCATCATTTGCCCTATTTTGGATTGTGATGGCGGTTTGGTTTTTTCTTAAGGGTCTGAAAAAGCCCAAATGGCTTATTTTTTCAATGCTTCCATTTGCCGTTTCGGTTTATACATACAATAGTGCCAGGGTTTTTACCCCGCTTTTCCTTTTTGCCTTGGCGATAGTTTTTAGGAAATACTTATGGGAAAAAAGAAAATGGTTCATTGCTGCAGGACTCCTTTTTACCGTTCTGATGATTCCGCTTGCACAGATGGTCGTTTCCGGAGAAGCTGCGGCCAGATATAAACTTGTCAGCATTACTGACGATAAAGGGCTGATTCCCCGGATCGATGAGAGGAGAAACAACTCCACTCTTCCAAAGTTTGTAACCAAGCTTGTTCACAACCGGTATACATATGTCAGTTTTTATTTCGCAGAAAATTATCTGGCTCATTTTACTCCGAACTTTCTTTTTATTGATGGGGCGGGACACAGACAGCACCATGTCCAAGGGGTGGGAGAGCTTTACTGGTTCCAAGCCCCGTTTATCCTTCTGGGATTTTATTATCTTTTCGGAAAAAAAGATCAAAGTTTGAAAGTTTTAACGCCCTGGCTTCTTTTGGCATTTGTTCCCGTAGCCATGACCAACGACAGCATTCCCAACGCCTTAAGAACACTAAATGCAGCTCCGGTTTACCAAATACTCACGGCTTTGGGGATTTACGCCGCCTATAAGCAGATGAAGAATAAGAAGATTTTTTACTCTCTGATGGGTATAGCCATGGTGTTATTCTTGGCTAATTTCACCATTTATCTTAAAAATCTTTTTATATATTATCCGGTACGTTATTCCCGGGACTGGCAATATGGGAATAAACAGGTCGTTGAATATATTGAATCGAACCAGGATAAATATGATCTGATTACTTTTACCAGGCATTATGGGGAACCCCATATGTTTACTTTGTTTTATCTCAAATATAATCCCCTAAAATTCCAAGATAGCCCCAATCTTGATAGATTCGAAACACACGATTGGGTCAGGGTTTTGAGATTTGATAAATATTATTTTTCGGATCTGGGGGATGAGGGAACACGCTACCAGGATATAGTCAATGCAAACCCCGGTAAGAAGATTCTTTTTATAGGAAAGCCGGGGGATTTTCCCGAGGGAACCCCTGTACTTAAACAGATTGATTTTCTAAACGGAGACAATGCATTTAGTATCGTTGAAAAAAGGTGAGATAAAGCATTATGAAATCTAAAATAATATTTGCGTTTGTACTAATTCTTTTCTTAATCTCAAGGATTTATAAAATTGCCGAGATTCCATCATCTGTTTATTGGGATGAAGCATCGATCGGATACAATGCTTTCGCGATAGCAACTGACCTGAAAGACGAATGGGGAGAGACTCTTCCTCTGCATTTCAGGGCTTTTGGGGAATTCAAGTTGCCTGTTTATATCTATTCGGTTGTACCGTTTGTTAAGATTCTTGGTCTTAATGAATATGCGGTCAGGCTTCCCGCGGTGCTCTACTCACTTGGAACTTTATTGCTGGCATATTTTTTAACAAAAAAAATCACAGGAAAGGAATTTATTGCTATTTTATCAAGTTTTATTTTGAGCATATCACCTTGGTTATTTATTTTTTCAAGAACGGGATATGAGGCAACAGCCGGTCTTTTTTTCTTTCTTCTGGGAACATATTTGTTCCTTTTTATCGGCAAAAATAGATTTCACATACTTTTTGGAACAATTGCCTTTATTCTTTCTTTCTATAGCTATAATTCGTTTCGAATTATCATCCCGATCTGGCTGGCAGCGCTTTTGGTGTATACATTTTACGAATTAAAAAACCTTAAGAAAAATTGGATCCTGGTTCTTGTCTCCTTATTATTTTTTACCGTAAGTCTGATTCCGGTTTATCGTCTTTACAAATTTGATACCGGAGGACTGCGTTTTGCACAAGTAGAAGTTGAGAGTACGAACGATTTTGTAAAAAATTATTTTTCGCAATTTAGCCCGCAATTTTTATTTTTGAAGGGGGACGACAACCCCAGAAGCCAAATTCCAGGGAGAGGACAACTTTATTTAATTGAGATCCCGTTTATTATTTTGGGTTTGTTGGCAATCTATCGGAATAGAAAACTTTTGTACTACCTGCCGCTCTTGGCGCTTATCCTAGCTCCAATTCCGGCCGCCATTACCAGAGAGTCCCCACATGCATTAAGGGGAATTCTGGCTGCTCCGTCATTTGCGATCATATCTGCTTTTGGAATCCATTTTTTAATGGAAAGCTTTAAAAAATATTCGAAAATCATTTTTGCCTGCGTGGTTGCCGTATATGTTTTATCGTTTGAGGCATATCTTACCGGTTTTGTCACAAAATATGCCGTAGAAACGGCAAGTGACTGGCAATATCAGTATAAGGAAATTTTTGCCAATCAAAAGAGCGGTATAGTTACAGATAAATATGCAGAGCCTTATATATTTGCACTTTTCTATCTTAAATATCCACCGGAAAAATTTAGAGCTGAAGTAAAATACAACCCTGTTGATAAATGGGGTTTTTCGCTGGTTTCGTCTTTTAATGGTTTTCAATTTAAATGAAATATATAAAGACAATAACTCTGACGCTTATAGTTGCACTGAGTGCATTTTTAAGAATTTATAAACTTGATCAAATTCCTGCTTCTTTGAATTGGGATGAGGTGGATGCCGGCTACAACGCCTATACAATAGCCAACTGGGGGGTTGATGAGTGGGGAGTTAAATTTCCTTTGGTCTTCCAATCTTTTTATGACGATAAGCACCCTGTTCACATCTATATAACATCTGTCTTTATAAAATTTTTGGGACTTAGTGATTTTAACACCCGGCTGCCGAGTGCTATTTTTGGCAGTTTAGGGGTTTTGGTAATTTTTTTCCTAGCAAAATATTTGTTTAAAAAAGATCTCCCTGCGTATTTTGCGGCAATATTTTTGGCAATATCTCCTTATCACTTGCAATTTTCAAGGGGACTCTGGGAGGTTAATTTTGCTTTCTTTTTCTTCATTTTCGGGTTGTTATTTTTCTTTTTGGGAAAAGAAAAAAACCAATGGTATTTCCCTGTTTCCTTTTTAGGATTTGGTTTAAGTATGTATTCTTATCATTCTTCAAAGATTGTAATTCCTCCGATGATTATCCTTCTTTGTGTTTTGTATTTTAAAGATTTGATGAAAAACAAAAAGGCATTTCTCGCCAGTTTCCTGGTTCTGGCAATTTTTGTTATTGGTTTTATCTATAATCCGAAACTTTTGGGTTTTGCCAGGGTGGAGCAAAACCGATTTTCCGATGAGATTATAAAGGCAACGGCCCTTTATAAAAAAACCGGAAACAAATATTTGGGAACCGCCGAAATAGCTACCGGCAATTATATAAAATATTTCTCTTTGGATTATTTGTTTATCCATGGGGATCAAAATCCGAGAAACTCGGTAAAGGTGTTCGGAGAATTATATAAAATTGACGCGATTCTTTTTGGGATAGGACTCCTTTTTATGATTATTAAGCCACGCAAAGTTTGGCTGGTTCTTGCCGCCTGGGTTGCCCTTGCCCCGATACCGGGGGCTTTATCAGGCTTTACCCCAAACGCCGCCAGAGGACTTTTTATGATGGGAAGCGTTCAGTTGGTTGCCGCATACGGACTTTTCAGTCTAGTAAATTTATTTAAGAATAAATTGATTCAAGGCATCGTTGTTACTGCAGTTTTTATTCCTCTTTTTTGGGAATCTTCGAGCTATCTGAAATATTATTATTCCGAATACGCTAAAAAAGATGCTATCGAATGGCAATACGGAATGAAGCAAATCGCAATTTACATTAAGGATCACCCTTATTACGACAGAGTTTATATGACCAAAGAACGACAACAGCCGTACATTTTTGTTTTGAATTATCTGAAGTATCCCGTAAGAAATTTCCTGAACACTGTTCAGTATGACGAGAGCCGGAGTAAAAGCTACAACGTTGCCAGGTCATTCGGTAAATTCCAGTTCTCGGACTGGAACACGGTAGAAAGTTACCCCGTTCCCTTCGTCCTTTATGTTCTTACTCCAAGTCAGTATGATGGACTAAGGTATAGGTTGATGTTTGATGTTAAGGATTTGATAAAATATCCCGACGGATCAAACGCTTACTTTTTAGTGGAGGCGAGTGAATACTAAATGAATAAATTGTCGGTAGTACTGGCTACAAGGAACGAGGAGGCAAATATCAAACGATGTCTGGAGTCGGTTAAAGACATTGCCGATGAAATTATAGTTGTTGACGAATACTCAACCGACAGAACCCGGAAAATTGCGGAAGAGTTGGGCGCTAAAGTTTTTAAAGAACCACATCACGAAATCTTCCACATAACAAAAGAAAAAGCCCTGGAGAAGGCAACCGGAGATTGGATTTTACAGTTAGATGCCGATGAAGTTATTACTCCAGAGTTGGCGGGGGAGATTAGATCGGTAATTAATAATCAGAAATTGGAAATTCCACCGGATAAAATGCGGCTATTTGCCCGCCATCAGGAGTTGGTTGAAAAAAGAGACGGGGCAATAGGAAAGAAGGCCGGCGGCGATGTCGCCGGTTATTTTATTCCCAGACGCAATATTTTTTTGGGAAAGCCTCTGATTCACGCCGGAGTTTATCCTGATGGAGTAATACGTTTAGTTAAAAACGGAAAAGCTAGTTTTCCCCAAAAATCAGTGCACGAACAAATTGAAATTGACGGCGAAGTTTCCTGGCTGTCGCGTGACCTATTGCATTACGATTCCCCAACTCTTGCCAAATATTTAATGCGGCTAAACCGCTATACCGATCTTCATGCCGGGGAGCTGAAAAAGAAAAAAGTTCCTAAAAATATATTTTTCTTTGTCCATTATTTGTTATTCAAACCGCTTTACACTTTTCTTAACCTTTATATTCGTCATCTTGGTTTTTTGGACGGCGCTAGAGGATTTTTGTGGAGTTTTTTCTCCGCGTCCCATTTTCCGGTTTCATACTTTAAATATCTGACAGGTAGGGATTAAAATTAATTAATGGATCTTCAAAATAAAAACATTGTGATTACGGGAACTACAGGGGGAATCGGCAGGGAACTTGTTGGGCTGTTGGATGGGGAAGGGGCTACATTGATATTGATTGCCAGATCAGAGGACGAACTTCGAAATCAGGCAAAAGACTTGAAGAGTGAGTGTCAGTATTTTGCCTGCGATTTTACCAACCAGAAAAAAGTCGAGGTGCTAGCCCGGCAAATTTCGAAGAAGTTTAAAACGATAGATATTTTAATTAATGCCGCGGGGGTTGGAATATACAAAGACTTAGAAGAAGAAACCTTAGAGGAGTGGAATAACTCGATGAATATTAATGTTACCTCACAGTTTATTTTAATCAAGAATCTGATCAAAAATTTACAAAAGCCAAAAAGCTCATTAGTACTAAGTATCGGGTCGGGTGCGGGAGTAATTCCCATGGCAGGCAGAAGCATCTACTGTGTCAGTAAATTTGCCGTCCGCGGTTTAACTTTAAGCCTGGCTGAAGAGTATAAAAGGTCATCTGTGGATTTTTGCCTAATAACGTTGGGAAGTACACTTACAAGCTTCGGCCCAAAGAGCTACGATCAAAAAAAGACTGAGATGGAGAAAGGAAAGAAAGCCTATTTCACCCCTGACTGGGTTGCAGGTAAGCTCCTGGAAATAATAAAAGACGAAGATAGAAGAGTAGAGTACACCTTGTTTCCCTCGCATTATGCCTCCGAGTGGCAGAAACACTCATAATTTGCCCTAACCTGCGGTATAATTTAAATATGCTTAAGATTGCAGTTGATGAGGGGCCTTTAAAAAGCGGAGATCGCGTCCGGGGAATTGGAGTTTATACAAGAGAACTACTGAAAGCATTAAAGATAGAAGGTGTTGATGTATCCGGTTCCGATTTGAGTAAATACGATGTTATCCATTTTACCCGTTTTAATCCGTTTTTTATTTCCATTCCTTTCAAAAAGCCGGAGCATGTAAAATTTGTTTTAACTATTTACGACCTTATCCCCCTTATTTATCCCGACCATTACCCACCCGGGATCAAAGGAATGATTAATTGGCAGATTAATAAATTTCTTATCAGAAAAAATATAGACGCAGTTATTACAATTTCAGAGACCTCCAAAAAAGATATTTGCCGATTTATTGGCATAAACTCGAATAAAATTCATGTCACATATCTTGCTCCCCGTCCGATATTCAAAAAAGATACATCATCAATGCCAGAAGTTGCAAAACACTATGGCCTACCGGAATGTTTTGCTTTGTATGTAGGGGACGTTAATTATAATAAAAATATTCCAAATCTTGTTAAGTCCTGCAAAATAGCCAAAATTCCGTTAGTTATAGTGGGTAAGCAGGCGTTTGAAGTTGAAAATTTAGATTTGGAGCACCCAGAACTTAGTCATCTAAAAAATATCGATTGGTCGGGTGTTTTAAGACTCGGGTTTGTTCCCGATGAAGATCTCGTTAAGATTTACAATTTAGCCGATGTCTATGTACAGCCATCGCTGTATGAAGGCTTTGGTCTCCCTGTTTTGGAAGCAAATGCTGCGGGAATTCCTGTAGTTTCATCAAAAACCCAGGCTTTAGTGGAAATAGCTGAAGACGCCGTACTTTTTGCCAATCCTGAAAGTCCAGAGGATTTCGCAGAAAAAATAAAGTTGTTGCTTAATGATTCAAAATTAAAAAATGAATTAATTCAAAAAGGATCGGAAAATGCCAAAAAATACAGTTGGGAAAAGACAGCAAATGAAACCTACAAAATCTATTCCAAAATCGCATAGTGATTTTTGGAAAATTCTCCCGATTTTTGTCACCTGGAGAATTATTCTTTTTGTATTGGCCTTTCTGGCGGTATTTTTCATAACAAAGTTTGGAAACAGATTCCCTTATGCCGATAGAGTTCTTTCCATCACCAATCTACCCAGTTGGGTTTGGGGTTTTGGGAACTTTGACGGAGTTCATTATTTGAAACTTGCACAGAATGGATACGAGGCTCAGTATTCACAGGCTTTCTTTCCACTTTATCCACTTTTAATAAAGCTTTTTAACTTTTTTCCAAAGGGAAACCTCGATCCGAGCCTTTACACCGACCCTTCGTATTTTTATACCGGGATCATTCTCTCCACCGCGCTCTTTATAGCCGCTTTATACTTCCTTCTTAAACTTTGGGGTAAGGAATATAGTTCAAAGGTTGCTTGGCTATCAATTCTCCTTCTGCTTTCATTTCCGACATCCTTTTATTTCGGAGCCATATATTCCGAATCGCTTTTTTTTCTCTTGGCCGTACTTACTTTTTGGTTTGTCAAAAAGGATAAGTTTATCCTTGCCGGCATTATGGTGGCACTAGCATCGGCTACCAAGGTTCAGGGAGTGCTTTTAACTGTCTTTCTGGCGGTTGAGTTATGGGAAAAATATAAAGGTAGGATTAAAAATGCGGGGAAGGACTTATTACGGGACGTATTTGGGGTAATAATTTCTCCATTGGGGCTTTTTGCTTATATGTACTATTTATACAGGAAGTTCAGCGACCCTATTTACTTTTTGACTGTTCAGCCTGCTTTCGGTGCCGAAAGAAGTAGTCTGCCTTTAGTCACACTGCCACAGGTAATTTATCGGTATGTAAAAATGCTTTTTAGCTTGGATCCGGGCAGTTTAGGCTTTTGGAATGCAACCTTGGAACTTTTCGTAACGGTGATCTCAATTAGTGGGTTAATTTATGCATTCAGAAAAATTAAATTTTCATATTGGATATTTGTAGCATTAGTTGTGATTTTCCCAACAATGACAGGGACCCTTTCTTCTATGCCGAGGTACGTGCTTATGGCATTTCCGCTCCTACCTTTGATCGCCAAGTTTAATAAAACCTCAAGATATATTATAATTGCCCAAGTACTTCTGGGGATAGTACTGGTAGCTCTTTTTATTAGAGGCTATTGGGTAGCATAATATGGCAAAAAATTTCTGGAAAGACAAATGTGTGGTTGTTACTGGAGGAGACGGCTTTTTGGGTAAGCATTTGATAGCAAAAATTAAATCGCAAAGCCCCAAAAGCATTTTTGTTCCGAAAAGACCAGAATACGATCTTCGAAAATATGAAGACTGCCTTAAAGTTGCCAAAAAGGGCGACGTTATAATTCACTTGGCCGCAAACGTCGGAGGAATTGGCTACAATAGGGAATTTCCGGCAACACTCTTTGACGACAATATACTCATGGGAACCTTCATGATGATGGCGGCGCGTGATGCAGGAGTTAAAAAGTATGTTGCTCTGGGAACCATCTGTGCATATCCAAAGTTTACCCCGGTTCCATTTAAGGAAGAAAATTTGTGGGATGGGTATCCCGAAGAAACAAACGCCCCCTACGGGCTTGCCAAAAAGATGCAATTGGTGCAAGCGGAGGCCTACAGGCAGCAACATGGCTTTAACGCAATCTTCCTTTTACCGGTAAATCTCTATGGTCCAGGAGATAATTTTGACCCGAAATCCTCACACGTCATTCCTGCATTAATCCGAAAATTTGTAGATGCAAAGGAGAACGGAGATAAAGAGGTTGTTGTTTGGGGTAGTGGGCAAGCTTCAAGGGAGTTTTTGTATGTTGATGATGCAGCGGAAGCAATTATAAAAGCGGCTGAAAATTACAACAAGAGCGAGCCGGTTAACTTAGGGGCGGGTTTTGAAATTACAATCAAAGATCTGGCAAACCTGCTTAAAAAACTTACAGGCTATAATGGAAAAATTGTTTGGGATAGAAGTAAACCCGACGGACAACCCCGACGCATGCTTGACGTTACCAGGGCTAAGCGTGAATTCGGGTTCACAGCCCCCACTTCATTTGAGGATGGTCTTAGAAAAACCATTGAGTGGTATATTAGTCATCAACCATTAATCATCAATCATTAATGAACATTTTTATCGTTATTCCCTTCAGAAACGAGAAAAAACATATAGGCTTGGTTGTAAAAGGGATTTCTAAATATAAGCTTCCCGTTGTTTTAGTGGATGACGGATCTATAGACAATCCAAATTTAAGATTTAAAAATGTCACGCTTCTGACGCATAAAATTAATTTGGGAAAAGGGGCGGCGATGAAAACAGGGGCTGATTATGCAATTGCCGCTGGCGCTGACGCAATCATCTTCATGGACGGGGATAACCAGCATATGCCCGGCGATCTTCCAAAATTCATAAAACATTTGGAATCTGGGGGGTGCGACGTGGTACTGGGTTCCAGGAATTATAGTTATGGGGTACCCCTGATCCGCTTTTTGGGCAACAAATTTGCATCCGTTGTTCTTGCGATTCTTTTTGGCATTTACGTTTCCGATGTACTCTGCGGTTTTAAGGCATTAACCAAAAAAGCCTATCAAAAAATCCGTTGGGACTCCACAGGGTACGGGGTTGAGACTGAAATGGTAGCCAGAATCGGAAAAACAAAACTGAACTTTTGTGAGGTTACCGTTCAGTCAATTTATCACGATAAAGTGAAAGGTGTTACAATATTGGATGCAGTGGGGATAATGGGCGAGATAATTAAGTGGAGGTTCACGATATAAAAAGATGATCATCGGTTTACAAATTATTGCTTTAATATTCGCTTTCTCAATGGTCTATTTTGTGGTTCTTCATTTTAAACGTGGCGAGATCAGTAAATCTGAAATAGTTTCCTGGATTATTATGTGGGCAGCGGCAATTGTTATAATTGTTTTCCCTGAGCTTTTAAGAAAATTTGCCAGTACATTTTTGGTCACCAGAGTTTTTGATTTAATGGTGATTGCCGGATTCATTCTGGTAATAAGTCTCGTGACAAGTTCCTATATCAGAACAAAGAAATTGGAAAAAAAGCTGGAAGATATGGTTCGACGCGAAGCCCTCAAGAAATCTAAATGAAACCTTTCATCTCCGTTGTTATTCCCTCTTTTAACAAGGTTAAATATATTGGAAAAACTTTAGACTCAATCATCAAACAGGATTACCCAAATTTGGAAGTAATAATAATGGATGGGGGTTCAACCGACGGGACGCTTAAAATTATAGAAAAGTATACCAAGAAATACCCGGATATTATTAAATTTGAAAGTAAAGCCGACAAGGGACAAAGAGACGCGCTCAACAAAGGGTTTAGGAAAACCAGGGGAAAAATTTTAACTTATATAAATGCAGATGATGTTTACCAGGAAGGGGCTTTTAGGGAAATTGAACGACTTTACCGCCTAAACATCGATGCGTTGTGGTTTGCAGGAAGAGGAAACGTCATGGACTCCAAAGGTGTGACAATCACCAAGTGGGTTACACGCTACAAAAATTTGTTTCTTCTTTTGAATCAAAAATATTTGCTCCTAATTCTCAATTACCTAATGCAGCCCTCAGTTTTTATCACAAGGGTAGCCTGGAGGAGGTTCGGACCATTTATCGGTACCAAGAAATTCGTTATGGAATATGATTTATGGTTAAAAATAGCGAAAGTCAAAATGCCGATTATTACCAATAAATACTTATCCAGTTTTAGAATTGAGTCCTCGACCATTACTAAAAAATCTTCCGATATTCTTTTGGAGGAGGATGAAAAAGTTGTTAAAAAATATACCTCAAATCAACTAATACTACTTCTCCATCGGTTTAATAATTTACTCCGTGTTGCTACAATTAGGACGATAAAGTAAGGACGTTCACATACGATGATTAAGTTTTTTAAAAGGAATTGGCAACTGTTATCTGCTTTTTTAATCTCACTTGTAATGTTCTTTCCGTCGCTTTTTAAATTTTATACACATGACGATTTTTACTTTTTAAAAATAGCCAACACCCACTCAATTAGCGGTTTCTTAAACTTCTTTAACTTAGTAAAAGATACGGAAGGGATAGGCGTGTATAGGCCCCTGACGCTTCGTGTTTACTATTTTTTAGGATCCAATCTTTTTAATTTTAATCCCATCCCCCTTCGTATAATTTCGTTTATTACTTTTTTTGCAATAATCTTTTTAGTAGGGAAGCTGGCAAAACTTCTGACAGGGAATGCTAAAATTGGCGTTCTTTCTTCGTTTCTTTACGCCGTAAGCGTAACTCATTTTGGCCAGCTCTATTATATTGGGGCATTCCAGGAACTCTTTTTGACTATGCTATTTCTCGCCTCGGTTATATTTTTTGTTAAGTATGAAATTGACACAAAGGCCAAGCATTCTTCCCGAAATTTAATTTTATCTTTCCTGTTTTTTATCCTGACACTTATGAGTAAAGAGACGGGGGTCGTGCTTCCGGTTATCTTTGTCTTGACTCACTTTTATTTAAAAATCACAAGGCAAGCCAAAGTTTCAATAAAAAAATTAATGTTTTTCCTGCTTCCTTATGCAGCAACTCTGATTATTTATTTGACTTTACATTTTTTTAGCTTTGGCCTTATAAAAGGGGATTCATACGTCTGGGATTTTTCGATTAAGAGGGCGGTAAATACAGCTGTTTGGTATTTCTTGTGGTCGCTTAACTTGCCCGAAATGCTGATTGATTTTATCGGACCGGGAATACATCTGAATCCCAACCTTCTAAAGTATTGGTCAAAAGACATTGTTCCGATTTTTGTTTTGTTTGTAATTCAGACGAGTCTTGCGGTATATGCATTCTTTAAGTCAAAAATCTTAAAGAATACACATGTAATCTTATTTAGTATTTCATGGTTTCTGGTTACGCTTTCGCCGATTGTCTTTTTGCCTCTCCATAAATTCACCTATTATCTGACACTACCCCTAATCGGTGTAGTATTTCTTTTGTCATATATGTTTCTGAATATTAAATCAAAAACCTCTATTCTATTTTGCATTGTCTGGCTGTCCGTCTCCGCAGTCTCTCTTCGTTTAACGGTTGAAACAAATTGGATTACGAGAGGGGTGGATACATCAAAAAGGGTTTATACATACTTTGAAGAGAACCGGCTGGCATTAGCATCGAAAAACATAGTATTTGTCGATACCCCTGAAGATGAAACACTTCCCTGGTCACCGACTGAAACCCTTAAAACAGTACTTTCGGGCAATAACTTTTTTGAAGTGTTCTATCCTGATCTTTCCTCCCGGGTTTCATATTCCGGTAAAGGAGATATTGAAATAAAATCCCGAAAATTTTTAGGGTACTGATATGATAAAAACAAAAGTAGAAAAACATTTTGATAAAGTAGCAAAAAAATACGATTTCTATAAAAAGAAAAATTCATTTTATTATGAGAATCTTAAAAAACTGCTAGGACGCGAAATTCCCAAGAGCGGTAACGTTTTGGAAATCGGCTGTGGGACGGGGGATCTTTTGAATCATCTCAAACCAGGAAAAGGTTATGGCTTTGACATAAGTTCCGAGATGATTTCAATTTCTAATTACAAATTTCGAAATTCGAAAAATCTAACATTCTCCACCGAATGGCCAAAAGGAATTTTTGATTACATTTTTATGAGCGACGTAATCGAACACCTTGAAAAGCCCAAAGAGACTTTTAAACAAATCTCGAAATTGATGAATGAAAGATCTAAATTTATTATTACTATGGCAAACCCTATTTGGGAATCGGCTTTGATGCTGGCGGAAAAATTGAAACTGAAAATGCCGGAGGGACCGCACAGTAGAATTATGAATCATGAATTACAAATTATGATCGAAAAGGCGGGAATGAAGATAATAAAACATGATTACAAACTTCTTATACCGGTGAGAATCCCCTTTGTTACAAGTTTTGCAAATAGATATTTGGAGAAATATTTGAAGCGACTGGCTTTTATAGAATATTTTGTTGCGGTTAGAACTTGAATTCCTTTAACGCTATCCACGCCAGCTTGAAAAGAAGGAGACCGTGATAAAACCTTCTGATATTAGTTGATCCGTATTCCCTTTCCCTGTATCTTACCGGAATTTCAACAACTTTAAGATTATGTTTGATAGCCGCAAAAATCAAGGCAAAGTCTCCAAATGGATCAACCTCTAAATACTTCAGATAATCCTTTTTCATTTTCAGGTAGTCGTCTCGAAAGATGGCCTTTGTTCCACAAAGAGTGTCTTTAAAGTGCTGTCCGAAGATTTTGGTAAAAATCGAACTGAAAAATTCATTTCCAATTTTGTTGAGTGTCTGCATGGCCTGTCCTTCCATGGGATAAACGAGTCTACTTCCGTTGGCAAACTCACCAAAACCACCGGCAAGAACGTTATAAAATTTTGGCAAGTCTGAAGAGGGAACGGTACGGTCGGCATCATAAATCATCAAAATGTCCCCTGTGGCTTTTTCAAACCCAAGCCTTACCGCATCTGCTTTTCCCTTGCCCGTTTGCTTGTACGCTTTTATTTGAATTTTAGATTTCGAATTTTGAGATTTATTCGTAATTTTAAATTTTTCATTCATAATTTTGTCCCATGTATGGTCTGAAGATCCTCCTTCTACAAAAATTATTTCTTGCCATTTGCCAAATTTTGGAATGGAGCTAATTATCTTTTTGATATTTCCTTCTTCGTTTCTGGCAGGAACGATTATCGATACTGAATATTGATTCTTGTTTCTTGTAGTTTGTAATTTTGGCCTTACCACTGTCACAGAAGTTATTCCGAAAAACCTCGACTGAGTGTTCACTACTTCAAATCCGCTAATGTACAAAATATTTTTCAGGTCATCCTGGTCAAGCCAGTTTTGCACTCCGACCTTTTTTCTCAAACCCAAGGACGAGGCAAGATTTAGAATCGGCTCCCATTTATGATTGTGGTAGGATATCAACACTTTGGTTTCGGAAGAAATTATTTTTCTTAAATCCTCAAAATATGTCTGTAAATCGGGGACATCGCCGATTACATTGTCCAAAATTATCTCACCGCCGGAGGTGGAAAAACTTTTATAAACCTTTTGTAAGTCGCGATAGTATAGTTTCTGAAAAATGTTTTGGGACATTTGAATTCAAGCGTATTATATCAAGCCTTTGGGGATTTATTTAAGTACTTCATTTTTAAGGGCTTCAGATTCATTTTGCCAAAACTCCTGCCACCTTTTTGGGTTAAGTGGAATAATCATATGTGGAAAGTCTTTGAGAATGGGCGCCTCCGCTAACTGTTGGGCTAGTTGAAGAGGGTCAAGTGGCGTATCAAATTTCGCGTGCGCTCGTTTCCGTATGTCTGCAAATTTCCACTTCTTTTTTTTCAGGATAAGATATAAATCAATAAAATCCCGATTCCTTGGTTTTTGATAAATGGTAAACGCTTTATTTGCTGCAATATCGGTAAGGCTGTCCACTTTGACACCGTTTATGAGTCTGGGGGTCTCAATGTGTTCGAATGGGTAATAAGTAAATTCAGTTTTAATAATTTCCTTATCGAAGTGAAGATAAAAAAGATTTCTGTTAAAACTTTGTTGATAATCAATTTTTTTAATACTCAGTTTTTTTGCCAGGGTCTTTAAAATAACCTGTATGCTCATGGGGTCAATTTCTTGTTCCGTGAAAAAGTCTAAATCTTCCGAATAACGGTGATGAAGATAATATTCGGCAAGTGCGGTTCCTCCACTTAAATAAAAAGATTCTCTAATATTTTTATGCGAAAACAGTTCGTTTAGGAGTGCTTGCTGTCTTTTGGTAAGGATTGTTTTTGCCATAGCCAAGAAAATAAAACTCTTTTACGTTTCGGATCAAGGTGTAATTTGTTCCAATATTTTTTCAGGAGATCTGTCTGTATTTTCTCGCCATTTAAACCGAAGTTGATTTGCTGTTCCAATCTCCATATGGCATATGTCTTAGGGTTTCTCTTCAGTTGAGTTGTATCTGTATTCCAATTATACATAGCTCCATTATACAGGCTTTTGCCAGGATTTGCAGAAGGCTAAAACTTTTTGGACTGTTTCCGAATTGGAAATAGTTGAACCCTGGTCAAGCTCCATTGTGGAGATGTATGTTACTTATATGTTTGTATTTACCTATGTAATTTCAGATTTAAACACTTTTTTACAGCTATTAGTAATTTCTTTTTACCCATACTATACTTGAACAGTTGGAATATGCATATTAAACATATTGGAAAACCGAAACTTATATTTATGTTTTTGCCGGTTTTTATTTTGTTTACCTATGCATTACTTTTTTTGGAGACCGTTAAATATCCTGGGTTTATAGGAAATCATTTTTTGATCGACGCCAAGGTTTATTTTGCTATCACAATAGTGTTTCTCATCTTTTCGGATGCCAAGTCAAATTTCGCAGGATTTGTATTAAGAGTTAATCGTTTGATTTTGATCCCTCTTTCCCTCATCTATCTTGGTTTTTCTCTTCTTGAAGGGGCGCACTTCACAAACTATGTTCTTTCAACTTTTAAATTTCATCTCGACGGCTTGGTTTTGGTAGTACTTTTTAGCCTTTCAATCTACCTTGTCGACAAATTCAAAAACACCATACCCAGGACTTTTGGAAAACTTGGTCCAATCTATGCGGCAATGATATTTTTAATCACTTTTTTTATGGTTAAAAATATCACTTACGCCGCCAATACAGGGATCAGCAGAAACTCCTATATTCTTTTTCATTTAAGAAGCTCCTACGATGACAAAATGTTTTATGAGTGGGGAGTTTTTTACAGATTTATGGTCTTTGTCAAAAACAATACCCCACAGGATGCAACCATTATTATTCCACCCATGGAGGATCCCTGGCTAATGGGAAGCGGGAATGACCATTTTGTCAGAGCTTTCCTTTATCCGAGAAAACTTATTCAGGAGCCAAAAATCATCCCCGATATTAAAGCATTCGGCCCAAATACTTATATTTTAATTACCTGGGGCAAGGAAGCGTGCAAACCCGATCCTGAATGTCACGGCTGGCCCAGACAGGAGATCGCTGCCAAAAGAATTATTTATAAAGATCCGGACTCAACAAACGTAATAGAGACGAGAGAAAATTCCGTTTATAAACTGGAAGATGATAAATATGTATATGGAATTATCGAACTGTAGAATTATATGATTATCTCTGTAATTTTTGTCTTATTAATAATTTTAGGGATAGGGTTGCCGCTGGCATTGCTCATTTATCCCAAGCTAAACCACGCGACAGCAATTGGGATGTCCTTTCCTCTGGGTATCGGTGTTTTTACATTGCTGATGTTTGTTACGAATCTTGTCGGAGTCCGGTTTGGTCTTTCAAATGAATTATTGCTACTTTTTCTAATTTCAGTTCCGCTCGTCTTTTTGCAATGGCGGAGGATGGGGAAATTTTTTGTCGGGTCCGTTGATGCTATAAAAAACTTAAAATTGATGCCGGTTGAAAAAGTGATGTTGGGTGCTTTGGCATTTTTAATTGTTACCAGTTTTATAAACACATTCTATTGGCCGGTTCACATCTGGGACTCCGTTGTTTTATATGATTTTAGAGGTCATGTTTTTGCGGAGACCGGGTTTATGAAAGAAGCGTTTATTGACGGTTACTACTATAACTATCCGCTTCTAACGTCTTTGGCTCATACTATTGTGTATCTGGGGGGTGGAAGGTACCCACAGTTCCTGTATTCGATTTTCTATTTGTCCCTGGGAGTAGGCTTTTACGGGCTTCTCAGGGAATTTGTTTCCCGAAAAACAGGTATCTTTTTTACACTTGTACTCTTGCTTGCACAACCGCTTTTTTATCACTCTTTGATTTCTTACACAAACCTACCTTTCACTGTCTACATTTCATTGGGGGCAATTTCTATTTATCTTTGGGATAAAAAGAAGGAGGTGGGCTACCTTATCTTGTCAGCACTTTTGGTAGGCCTTTCTACCTGGACCAGGTTTAACGAGCCATTTTGGCTTGCCACCCTTCTTGTTGTTTTTATAGTTTCTATTTACCGGAAAAAAGTTTGGAATTTTGCGCTTTATTCGTTATTTTTCTTTCCGATACGGGAGGTCTGGAAAGTTTTTCAAAACTTATTGAGAGGGTCGGGCACTTCGATCACTTCAGAATTTGCCGACTATGGAAGTGTTCTGCCTGCATTATTGGATATAGAAAAACAGAGGCAAGTAGCCAGTTACCTACATAAGCATGTAGTTGTCCCATGGGGTGCTATATTTGTGGCTTTTATTCTTGCGACAGTATCTCTCTTTATTCTTAAAAAACAAAAGAAATTATTTTTAATCTACTTCATTACTTTTACACTTCTGGCAGTCTTAATTGCTGGAACCATTCAACTAAGTATTACTACAGACTATTGGTACAGGATTGGAGATGCGGCTCAAAGATTATCGATGCTTTTCTACCCGCTATTTATTTTTTGCATAGCGCTTGTTTTGCAGGAATTTGTTAAAATACAGAAATGAAAATTTTAATTACAGGGGCGTCAGGTTTTGTGGGGAAGCACATGGTTAAAAAACTGTCTCAAAATCACCAGATAGTCGAATACGATTTGATAAACGGACAAGATGTACTTAATAACAAACTCCTTGATCAAAAACTTCGCGGGGTAGATTTGGTGATTCATTTGGCGGCTTTTATTTCGGCAACAGAATCGTGGGAGGAACCGATGGACTATATGAAAAACAATACTCTTGGTACTCTTTCTGTTGTAAAATCAGCCATAAAGGCAGGTGTCAAAAAGATGATATTTTTTTCATCAGCTGCGGTTAAAGCAAGGCCACTTACTCCATATGCAGTTTCTAAAATAAATGCCGAGAGTATTCTCAAGCTATATAGAGACAAAATAAATATTGTTGTGGTACGTCCCGAAAATATTTATGGTCCTGGACAAAAAGAGGCATATGGTTATGTGATTCACAATTTTATAAAAGCGATTAAAAATGGAAAGGAAATAAGTATCTATGGTGACGGAAAACAGACCAGGGATTTTATCTATGTTGACGATATTATTGCAACTGTTGAAAAAATAGCTGAGATGAAAATCAAAAGTGGGACTGTGATAAGTTTGGGAACGGGGAAAGAAATAAAAATAATTGATCTGGCAAAATTAGTAATGAAAGTAATGAACAAGAAAACTCGTATCGAGTTTGCTAAAAAAAGAAAAGAACCACAAAGAAGCATCGCCGATATAAGAATGCTTTCGAAGTTGAAAATTGATGCTAGGAAATTTGGAAATTTGGACAAAGGGATAAAAAATCTTCTATGAAACTATCGATTATTTTGCCAGCAAGGAACGAAGAAACATTGATTAGGGAGACTCTTAGAGACACGGTCTCTTTTCTTCAGAAGCGAAAAATTTCTGGATACGAAATCCTTGTGATTATAAATGGTACGACAGATTCTACGAAAAGGATAGTTTCAGAAATGTCTTTTAAGAATAAAAATATCCGGATGCTTAAATCTAAACCTGGATATGGGTTAGCTATAAGGAAAGGATTTAGAGAAGCGAATGGAGATTATATTGCTATTTTCAATGTAGATTTTTATGATCTCAAAATGCTTGATCTCGTCAACATTGACCTTTACGGTAAGGATCTAATCATTGGTTCAAAGATGACCCATTGGTCAGAAGATAAACGACCCGTAATAAGAAGATTGGTTTCCAAACTATTCAATTTATATCTGAAAATAGTTTACAGATTTAAGGGTAGCGATACCCATGGGATTAAGGTAATGAAAAAGAATGTTGCTGATAGGGTCTTGCCCAGATGCAAAACTGATTCTGGGATTTTTGATACTGAATTTGTTTTGAGAGCTCAAAAATTTGGTTTTAAAATAGCTGATTTTGCTGTAGCCGTAAGGGAAAAACGTTCCCCGAGATTTAACCAGCGAATTTTGCAAACCTTACTTGACATCTGGAAACTTTATAAAGCGCTAAATGGATAATGAATTGTTGTTAACATTACTAATTCCGTGTTTGAACGAAGAAGAAACAATCACCGATGTAGTTGAGACCGCATTTAGAGCCGGGAAAAAGGCTAAAATTAAAAATTTTGAAATATTGGTTGCAGATAATGGAAGTAATGATGGTTCTGTTGAAAATGTAAAAAAACAAAAAATCGCGAGATTGATAAAAGTGCCAGTTCGGGGTTATGGCGCAGCCTTACATTGGGGGATTCTTCATGCCAAGGGTAAATATGTTCTTTTTGCGGATGCCGACTTAAGTTACGATTTTTTTGAAATGTCGAAATTTCTGAGATTTATACAGAAAAATTACGACTTAGTGTTGGGTTCCAGAATGAAAGGAAGTATTGAAAATGGGGCGATGCCATTTTTAAATCGGTATATTGGTACTCCGTTTTTGACTTGGCTTATACGTTACATGTATCGGTTGAAAACAACGGATTGTAATTCGGGAATGCGTTTGGTTAGAAAAGATTTTTATAAGAGTTTGCATATGAGAAGTTCTGGAATGGAGTGGGCGAGCGAACTGTTGTGTAAAACAGCGCTTAATAAAGGAAAATATTCGGAAGTACCAATAAATTTTTATAAGGACCAAAGGAGTGTTCCCTCACATCTTATACGATGGACAGACGGATGGAGACATCTTAAGGCAATCCTTTTGCTCAAACCCGACTACTTGTTTTTACTTTCACTGATTTTGATAATTTTTTCCTACTTTTTGTTGAAAGAACTAATTGTTTTATCATTATATTTATTTTTATTGAGTATTTCATTGTTTTTATCGACTATTGCTGCAAAATTATTGAATCTTGTTATTATTAAAAGGGAAAGTAAAATAATGGATTTTGTAATAAAAATATCAATTGTAAAAATTGGAATATTGATAACCATTACTGTTGCGATGTTGTCCGTAGTACCATTTTTCTCTTTGGAAATCAAATTATTGTTTATTGGTCTGGTTGTTGTGTTTGATATGTGGGTTTTTCTTATAGAAACAATTAAAACACATTTGGTAAACCCCCTCCCAGAGCCATGAGAAAAAAAATTTATTGGTCTACTGATCCTGGAAACAAAGTTACATTTGCTAGAAGAACCCTTAGCTATTTATCCTTAAAGGTTCGAGAAGAACAATTTAGAATTTTCATTGAGTCGATTAAACCAAGAAGGGGAATGAAGATCTTAGATATGGGTGTAACTCCGGTTGAGGACCTAATAGATTCGAACTTTTTCGAAAAAAGATATCCTTATAAAGAGGATATATTAGCCGCGTCTGTTGAAGATTGTCACAAATTAAAACAGATATATCCCAGAATAAGATTTAAGAAGGTCGAGCCACATTCTAATTTTCCTTTTCGATCCTTGCAATTCGATATCGCAGTATCTTGGGCAACCCTAGAACACACAGGGACAAGAAGGACACAAAGTTTATTTTTAAAGGAGCTCGCGAGAGTTGCTAAAAAGGTTTTCGTTACGACTCCAAATAGAAACCTGTTTTATGAACCCCACTCTGGTTTATTGTTTGTTCATTGGTTACCTAATAGGTATTTTAGAAAGATATGTAAATTGTTGGGTAAGGACTTTTGGGGAGATATTAACAATTTGAATCCTCTAAGCAGTAAGGATGTTCAAAATATTTTGCCAATTAAGAAAAAATTTGAAATAAGAAGCTATAAAATGTTTGGGATATTATCTTCTCACGTTTTGATTATTAAAAATGATGCAAAATAACTTTACACTCATAGTTTATTACTTGATTTATATAAGTTCTGTTTTGGGTGTGGGAAATTATATAGGGAGAAGAATGTTGAAACTTGATTTTGGGAGTGAGGCAGAAAAAACATTTTATGCCTTTGCATTGGGTAACGTATTTTTTTCACTTGCCTTTGTTTATTTAGGCATCTTTCACTTATTGTATAAAGAATTAATTCTTGGTTTATATCTGGCTGGTTTTATTTTTACAATTTATTCTGCTCACAGACTCATTAAGCCAAAATTAATAAAGGAGTTATTTCTTAACGTTATTAAAAATCCTTTTAATCTTTGGATATTTTTTTTATTTGCCTTTATTCTTTTACCTCTTGTTCCCAATCTCTTTCTATTCCCTACTTCTTGGGATTCTTTGGCTTACCACTTGTCTTTGCCTAAACTTTATCTTCAGTATCATTATTTTCCCGTATTGCATTGGTTTCCTGAATTAGCTTATCCCATTGGAATAGAGTCATTATTTGGATACCCTGAATCTGTTGGCGACCCTCGTATTAGTAATCTAATAGTATTTACTTTTTTGTTAATGACTGTTGGTTATTTGGTGTATGGGTTGCAGAAAGGTTTTGATAAAAGAATTGGCCTTATTGCAGCACTCCTTTTTCTTTTTCGACCTATACTCTTTACAGAAGTTGCAGTGACCCCGATGACGGAATATCCAATGGCTTTTTATGGACTAATTTTTGGAATATCTATGATCAAGTTTTTTAAAGATAAGGAAACTTCTTCTTTTGCATTACTAATTATATTCGGGTCGTTTATTTTTTTGATCAAATACTCAGGACTTCTTTTAATTGCAGCTGTGGTTTTAACGTTCTGCTTTTACATAAAAAAAGAAAAATTCAAGTTTAGTTGGCAAAACGTGCTTTCGTATTTTACGAAAAAAGATAAGAAACAATTGCTAATCAAGCTGGTGTTGCTCTATTCGATCATTCCCGCTTTATTTTGGGTGGGGAGAAATTATATCGCAACAGGTAATCCGATACATCCTTATTTGGATAATGTTTTTCAAAATAAACGTTCTTTGAATCAGATTTCGATTATCGACTCGATTAAAAAAGATAATCTTGTTTTACCAACAACCATAAATCGGTTGCTTGCCCACCAAGACGATGGTCACGATTTTTTAATTATTTCGGAAACCATCTTTTTCTATTTAATGTTACTCACAATGGCCTTAGGCGTGATAAAACTGAAAGGAAACACGAGATACTTGGGTTTCTACGCTTTGACATCTCTATTACTAATTTTATTTTCAGTCGGCCCACTGACGCGTTATTATTTTCCTGTTACACCAATATCATCTTTAGTGGCAGTGGGGGTGATATTTGAAATAATTAAAAAACGTACAGCTTGGAGTTATCTTTTTGTTACGTTTTTCTTAGTTGTTGTGGCCATACAGGTTGATTCATCTTTTTATCAAAGAGGAAAGTTTTATACAAATTTTTCAAAAGTTGAACTTCTTTCGTATTTTAGTTCCAATAAAGCAAAAAAGTCACTTGTCGCTCAGGACAACTATAAAGCAATAGAGTTCATGAATATAAATCTGGACAAATCAAAAAATAAAGTGTTGGTACTATTTGACAATAGATTTTACTATTTGAATACCCCCTTTATTTATGGGAATCCGGAAATTGGTGGAATTATTTCTAATCCGAACACGAAAAATGCATTTGAGGTGTATGAAAAACTCAGAATTTTAGGCGTAACCCATATTTATGAGAACACAAATTGGGGAATCCATCCCAACATAAGAGAAGATATTTATAATAACTTTAAAAAAGATTTCTTAATAGAAATCTTTTCATCTCAAGGAACGACGGTTTATTTCCTTAAATAATATATATGCAACGTTTGACGGCTTTTATTCAAAAAAGATATTTGATTGCAGTTTCTCTTGTTGCAACACTGATTTCGGTGCCCGGCCTGTTTATTGATTGGTCATTTGTGGATGACGGGGTTACTGTAATGATTTCTCAAAAAATTAATGACGCAGTTTTTCATCAGAAAGATTTATTAAGTCTTTTATCACTTATCATAGAGCCGGAAAACGGAAGAGTTAGGTCATTTTATTGGCTGTTGCAGTGGTTTTTTTGGTTGATTTCGGAAAATTCTGCTTTTTTGAGACATTTGTATCTTCTTTTAATGGTTCTTGGTATTTCAGTTATCTCCGCCTGGTTGATTTATAAGACGATAAAAAATAAACTAGTGGCATTTTTTGCATTGTCCGTCTGGCTTATAAACAGCGGTAATAGCGAAAATTGGTATAGATTGGGTCCTCAAGAAATTCCCCTGATGCTTTTACTTCTTTCAAGTTTGGCTTTGTTGCTATATTCCGTTGACTTTTTTGAATCAAGTGGAAAAAAGCGACAGCCATACTTTCTCTTATCGTTACCACTAATTCCGATGGCTTTTTATACAAAAGAAATTGGTATGGGATATTTTGGTGTTATAGCGTCAACCGTATGTATTTTAATGGTTCTAAAACCATTTAAATATATAAACTGGGCTAGAATTTGGATTTATGTTGTGGTAACTTTACTTAGTAGCGTGTCTGTAGTTTTGTTATTAATTTATGTCTCTAGCCTTAAAAGTGGGACATACTCAGCATTTTACTCTATAAGTCAATCGGGTGTAGTAAGCGGTCTTAAAACATATTTTACTTCGTTAGTAAGATCTATCTACCCGTTGTCATATATTGGAATATTTGGGTTTTTGGTTTGGTTGTTTTTTTACAAAAAAAAGAGAACGGAATTTTTTTGGATTTTTTTTTGGGTCGCTTGGACTGCGGTTTTCTTGATGATTCAAATTCCTTGGGGAATTCCTCTTCCTAGATACCTTCTTCTTGCAAGCTTTGGTGCATCTGTTGTAATGGTTGTTGGTATTCATAAGCTTATAAATTTTGTACGATTAAATTTTTCACCTAAGATATACTTTTTGTTTATATTAGCCTTGGCAACAATCTCTGCAAGATATGTTCTATACCAAAGCCAAGATATCTATAATTACCTTGAGACACAAATTGTCGGCACAAATGTCTCTCAAGATTTTTTGAAATATTTATCGTTAAATATGCAGAAGGGTGACAGACTGGTTATGAATTTTCCCAAGAATGATGTGTATCTGGAATTAGTTTTCGAAACCGGATTACACCTAAGGACTTTTTACGGCAGATCAGATATCAGCCTTGCATATGTTCAAGATGTTGATAAAATTAATCATTCTGATTGGATAGTTGGTTTAAAGCCGCATCAGAATATCCCGATAGTCATGCAGTATCCGCAAAAACAGTCGTTTTTTAGAATAACTTTTTTTGACGTAAAGCAAAATCAGGAAATAATTAGAAATATTGTGTCATTAAAAAACTGGACGCAAACAGACACGTGGTATGTTCAAAAAGAATAAAACAAAATCCCTCTATCTTAGAAATCTGTCAAACTTAGCAGTTAATCTTTTTCCTTTTTTTGCTGTTGGGTTAGGTGTTTTAATTGTAATCCAGTCAGTAACTTATAAGGGTTTTTTTGAGAAAAATCTGCATTTCGATTTTGGCTTAGTTATATTTATGTTTGCTCTATATGCATTGTTAACAAAATATTTTATACTTTCCCACTGGAGAAAAGAAAATCTCTCACGGTCTATTTATCATACTTTCTCAAATCTAAACAAATTGGTGCTTTCTGGACTTTTTGTTCTTGGGATTTTCTTTTCTGTGATGGAGTCGGTAAAATATAATAATTATGTATACTCCACCTTTCATGTCAACCCAGAAAATTTTTGGGGCTTGGTGCAATTTTGCTTTTTAATTTTAGTTCTTCAATTGGATTCCACGACCCATATTGGAGGGGTTAAGATTTTCCAGGATAGATGGGATACGACCAATTTTTTAAATAAGGGCTTGATACCAAAATCAGAATTAGTAAGAAAATCGGTTTTTCATAGATTGGTCGAGATATCTATTTTTTTTGGTCTCTTATGGGTAGTAGTCTCGGGCGCTTCAGGGGTGCTTGGTTCGATATTTGATCAAGCCAAAGATGTTTTTCCTCATCCACTGGCGTCATACTCTCAAAAAATGCATACAAAATGGGGAGTTTTTTATGATTATATGCAACTGATTGTAAAAAATGTTCCGAGTAATATGGCAATTTATAATCCGCCTCAAAACATCAGAGGTATTGAGGGAAACCAGTTTTTGATTAGAAGTTTTCTATTTCCAAGAATATTGATATCTGCACAAAGAGTGTCTTGGAGTATTGCTAAAAGCGAAGCCGATTACGTGATGGTTACGGATTCGTGGCCTGGGTTTGAACCTCCAAGAGAATCATTTGTGTATCTACCAAAGAACGTGCAGATTTTCTGGAAAAATTTTCTAGTTTATTTCCCTGACAGAATAGACAAAATTGACAATCTTTTGGAAATTGATAGCGATGGGGACAGAAAGATAGTAGAAAACAATAGTGAAGAAAAACATCTCTCGATAATCTATAATTCCTCCAACTATGACTACTGGGGTAGGAGTTATTCGAGAAACATGACCCCCGATAATATATCAGTTGATGTTTTGGTAAACCAAACCGAGAAAGTGAGTATTGTTGCGGGTTTTAAATTACAGAATGGAGCTACCATTGTGTTATCATCCCCACCGAACGATAAAAAAGAAGAGTATGTTCATTTGACCATAACTAATATACAAGCGAAGCTAGATAACATCACGAAGATTCAAGGCTTGCCACAAAAAGGTGCAACACTAAGCTTTGTAGCATTAAATCCAGGACAGGTGTATTTACATTCAGGCTATGCAGATTTTGGCTTAATAAAGATTGATAAGAGTGGTCTGGTTGATTCAGAGAAGGCAATGCCCAAATATTATAATGATGCATACTTTCTAAATTTATATAGGCTTGCGGTGTACAACAGTTCCTCAAAAAATATTGAGAAATATCGGACGCTAGTCTATGATTCAACATCGGGATTTGTAATTCCTGATGATGAGTATAATGAAGTTGAAAAAACAATAACCGGTAGAAAATAAAATGTTCTATATAATTTTTTTATCATTTTTTTTGCTCTCTTTCCAAATAATTTCAAGGTTGGATAAGAATATGAAATTTATTGAGAGAGCAGCAATGACATATTTGTTAGGAACCGCCGAGGTCTCCTTATTGGGATCGTTTTTTATATATACAAAAGGAAGAATCAACCTTCTTGAATTTATGATACCGGCAATAATTTCATTTGTTATTTCTTTACTGATTATTTTTAAAAAAGGGAACACCAACCTTAAGCTTCTTAAGAGAGTCAAAAAGGTTATATATGGCCAGCTCAAAAGAATTAATATTACCTCTTTTGAGGGAATTTGCCTGCTTATAATTGGATTATTACTTGCGACGACAATAATTAACGGACTCTATTGGCCGGTGAGCTCCTGGGATTCATTAACTTTATATGATTTTCGCGGAAAGATAATCGCTCAAGGGTTTTCGTTAAGCGATTTATTTAAACAAACGTTTAAAGATTGGGATTTTTATTCTTATTATTTTTCGTATCCGCTTTTCACCTCGATACTGCACAGTGTTTCGTATATGACGTCGGGGCCATCTCCTCAGATTTTCTATAGTCTTTATTATGTAAGTCTCGTAGTAATATTCTACTCAACTTTATTGAGATTTTCAGACAGAAAAACTACTGCATTTTTGACGTTGATGTTGGCTCTTTCACCAGTCATTTTTAGTCATACCACGATTGCTTATCCAAATTTACCATATGCTACATATTTTGTTACTGGATTTTTTATTTTTTATAGATATACCAAGGAAGGCCGTCCTATAGGTTTATTAATGTTATCTTTATTGATGAATGTCTTTGCGTATGCAGTCAGGCCAACAGAACCCTTTCTTGTAGCCTTTGCGCTCATATATATTATAGACATGCTTGTCAGCAGAAACATTAAAACGAAAATTATATATCTGTTTCTGTTTTTTATTTTGTTATATATATTAAATAAATCATGGAGCCTATATTTTCAAAGAGAAGCTTTTGCAGCCATATCTTATCCCATCAATTTAGATAAAAGATCCTCTTTATTTGATGCCGGTTTAGCATGGGGCTCATTAAGAACTTTTTCCAATTTGCCGGAGATAATAAAATTTATATACAACAATAGTAAGGGCGCCGTTAGTCCGATTTTGGTTCTGATGTCTGCGACTTCGGTATTTTTTTATAGGAATAAAATTAAAGATAACATCTATTCAATAATTTTTGTTGTTGCCTGCTATTTATTGATAGTTGCGGGAACATTGTATATTAGTTATATATATGATTTTTGGAAAATTATTGGGGAATCTTTGTCCAGAATAGTAATTTTTATTATTCCACTTTTACTTTTTACCATAGGTTGTTTTTGGCGCTTACCAAGTACTAGTATTTTGAAGTGGGAAGAATGAAAATCGGAATCAACACACTGTTTCTTATTCCAAATAAAGTTGGGGGGTCGGAGACATATTCAAGAGGATTAATTAAAGCTCTTTACGAGTATGACAAGAAAAATGAGTATGTTATATTTTGCAACAAAGAAAATTACAATACATTCGATAATAAGTACAATCGAATCTTAGTTCCAATAAATGCGACAAATAGATTTGTTAGGATTGTTGCTGAGCAATTAATCTTTCCAATATATCTGTATTTAAATAAAATTGACGTAGTATATTCACTCGGATACACCTCTCCGTTTTTTACGACCTGCAAGGCAATTGTAAACATATTTGATCTTAATTGGTATTATCACCCTGAAGATTTTGGTTTTTTTCAAAAGTTAATCTTAAAATTTTTTGTAACCCACTCGGCAAACTTTGCAGATGCTATCACCACTTCCTCTTTTTCCTCAAAAAAATCAATTAAAGAAAAGCTTAATATTAAAAAGCCAGTTGAGGTTATGTATATGGGTATGCCATTAATGAATAAGCCAATTTCAAAAAATAGTCTTTTGAAATTGGGAGTGCGAATGCCATATATTTTTTCATTAACGGCGGCTTATCCCCATAAAAACGTATTAGGACTATTAAATATTTTTAAATCAATTATTGATAGGGGACACAAGATCAACTTAGTTATTGCTGGATTGGGGTGGAGATCGGAAAATGAAATGAAACAATTTATCAAGAAGAACAAACTAAATAGGAATGTTAAAATTTTAAGTTATGTGGATAACGGTACTTTATCTGCGTTGTATAAGTATGCAAAATTATTTTTATTCGCTTCTTTTTATGAAGGGTTTGGAATTCCGTTGTTGGAATGTTTTCATTTTGGCGTTCCCATCATATCGTCCAATGCATTTTCTTTGAAGGAGGTTTTGGGTAACGGAGGTGTTAGTATAAATCCTCATGATCAGAAAATTTTTGTAAGAGAGATAGAAAAATCCCTAGTGGATAAAGAGTATCTTAATGCCCTAAAAATCAAAAGCACAGAACGCGTAAAAGGTTTTGATTGGGAAAAGAGCGTAAAAATTTTTATTAACTTGTTAGGTAAAATATAAGTTGAAAAACCATTTAAGCAAAAAAAATAAAATTGGAATTATCGTTGTCCATTACGGCAATCCGCAGGATACGATCGAGCTATTAGGTTCTTTGTCTAAGATAAATATATTTAATGGCATTTTATATTTAGTCGATAATGATCCCAAAAACAGGCTTAGGAAAATTCCCCAGTATAACTTCAAAATTAACTATATTAAATCAAAGAAAAACTTGGGCTGGGCTGGCGGTGCAGATTTTGCTGCACGGAAGGCCTACTCACAAGGCTGTGACACCCTATGTTTTCTGACATGTGATACAGTTATTAACGATAAATTTTTCTTAGACAAGATGACGAAACCCCTGGGAGATACAAAGATAGGTGCAACGATACCTTTAGTTGTGTTTCATAACAACCCCAATCGGATTTGGAGTGCGGGTGGAAAGTTATATAAATTAATTGCCTATACAAAACATTATGACTATAACCGCTTTGTAACGATTAAAAATTTGAACAAGTACCCCGACTTCGGTGGTATAGGTCTTACTATGAGATCAGATGTTTATAAAAAGATAGGGGGATGGGATCCAAATTATTTTTTGTATTATGAAGATGTCGATATATGTTTCAAAATACTTAAACGTAAACTAAAAATAAAATTAGTTTCCCAGGCCATTGTTGAACACAAAGCAACTACCCCATCACGCGGGATTGAGATGAAGCTGTCCCCATTTTCATCATTTCACTATGGGAGAAGCGCTTTTATTTTTATTAAGAAAAATCTCACCGGTTTTGGTGTTCTAACAGCAATATTTGGTCAGATATTTATACGTGCCCCTTTGTTTATGATTGCAATGATGAGACAAAATAATTTTAAGGCTTTGAAATCCTACGTCCATGGTTCACTATCTGGGGTAAAAGAAGTTTTGTTTTAAATTCTTTTACTAATAATAAATATCTTTCTATAACACTTGTCAAATGACAATGGTTTGGAAAGCCATCCGAAGCTGAACATAAAAAAACGAAAAGCAAAGGGTAGTATATCGATATGGATCCTATCCAATAGTTTTTGTAAGGCAAGAAGCGGTAAAAAGTCAAGGTTTGACAACACCACCAAAAAGATTTCGATTTTAGCGTTGAGATTATTAACCTCCTGTATACTTTCAGGTTTGTAAACTTTTATTTTTTTGACAACTGCTTTCGATGAGGGGAGGCCGTTTTGAAGATGCTCCTTAATATATTTGATATGAGGAGAGTTTTTAAATGGAGAGACTAAGTTAAAGAATATTTTATCCCGTTTTCGAGCAGCCGAATCACAAGGGAATCCAAGATATAAAGTTTTTTTTGTTACCCTCATCAGTTCAGAAAGGGCTTTGTTTCTAAGTTTTGGAGGGATGTGTTCAAGCATATCTAAAGAAATTACACTCTCAAAACTTTTGTCTTCAAACGGAAGCTTTAGAACGCTCCCAGTCTTGTAAAACACTGTTTTAAGTGATTTTCGTCTGAAACTGAAGTCAAATAAAGTAATTTTGGATGTTAGATTCAAAAATGGAGCTACTCCATAATCATCTGATCCCACCTCCAAAATTTTTTTATATTTGTTTTTCTTGATGTCGTTGACTATTGGTTCATATCTTAAGACAATATCTAGCATACACTGAAGAATATACAACATTTTCAGTCGAGAGACATCTGGTAATTGAGTGAGGTGGTTAAAATTCTGCGTGCGGGTTGATGATTGACATCTAAAGTGTTATGAGCTAATTTCTACGTATCAGTGGTAAAAGAATCTTTTGTAGATAAGGAACAAAACAAAGTACGTCTTTTGACGGTGTGTCAAGCGTGTAAGGGAAAAAAACTATACAAGTTTATAAATTTTGGGCCGATGCCCAAGCCGAATATATATCAAACACGTGAGGAAGTTATTCAACATGGTCAGATAAGTTATCAACTGGACGCAAATTTATGTATGAATTGTGGCCTGGTTCAACTAGGTGAAATAATCCCTTCAAGCGAACTTTTTGCAGACAATTACGCTTATCGTACCCCGGATGCTATGAAGTTTGATTTTAGAAATGGTGCTCACGAAACAATAGATATCTCAAAAATACCAGAGGGATCTAAGGTTTTAGAAATTGGAAGCAATGTTGGGCTTTGTTTGAAAGAATATAAAAGATTGGGAATGAAAGTTATTGGTGTCGACCCCGCCACAAAATATGCAAAGCAAGCCAACAAAGCAGGAATTAAAACTTTGATTGAACCATTTACACCGGTTTTGGCTAGTGAAATAGTCAAAAAAATGGGAAAGATGGATATTGTTACCGCAGCAAACGTATTGCAACACATTCCTGACATAAGAGGAACCATAGAGGGAATAGCGACACTACTTGCACCAAAAGGTGTCTTTACTTTGGAATTCCCTTATCTGGGAAACATTCTTACAAATACAGATTTTGACACGTTCTATGCAGAGCATTACTATTATCTGTCTCTAAAACCACTACAAAGAATGTTTGAAGATTTCGGATTGACGATTGTTCATGCTAAACATTTGCCGGACATACACTGTGGTTCAATGAGGATTTTTGTTAAACACGCTCCATCAAAAATGAGTCTAGTGGCAAAAGAAATACTAAAGCACGAAGAGGAACAGGGATTTTATGATCCAAATAAATTTGCTGCATTTAGAGTAAAGGTCAACGACATAATGTATCAAATACACGAACATCTTCACATAGCAAAAATGAGAGGCGAACGCATTGTTGCTCATGGCTCATCTGCCAAGTTTGTAACGTTGACAAATTATGGACATATCGGTAGCGACATGATTGAATATGTTGCTGATTCAACCATCGCAAAACATGGAAAAGTCACTCCTGGTATGGGTATTCCTGTCGTATCTGAGGACAGGCTTATTAAAGACGCTCCAGACCTAATTTTTAATGGTATACGAAATTTTTATCAGCAAAATAAATCGAAATATGGCGAGATAAAGAGAAAAAATCCCAAGACGAAAATATTGATACCAATTCCAGAGGTAGAATATAAATAGATCTATAATATCGCTTTTAATTCTTGTGCGAAGTCTTGGATGGCTTCTTCCCATGTGGGTGGTTTTAAACCAAGTCTTTTTTCTGCGATTTCCGTAGCCAGGCCTCCAAATTTGGCGTATGGCTGTTTGCCGTTCATATCTTCAAATTTAGTAAGAGAGCCTTTCTTAATCCCTAATCCCAACCCCAATATCTTGTTTGTGTAAACACCGACTGCATATGGTGTGGTCAACCCTTTACATACCCAGTGAAAAACCCCTGTTAATTTTAGTGTTGATAATTTCTCAATTACTGTTTGGAGAGATTTTATGTAGGTCGGTGTAAAATGTTGATCGGTAAATAAGGGATAACCCAATCTCACTGATTTTATAAGTTTTATTATATAGTCTTTGTCTGGAAAATCTGGATTCCCAAATGGATAGGCTATTCGAAGTATCGCTGCCTTTGCGCCGGACTTGTTAACTTCTATTTCTCCACGAAGTTTTGTGTAACCATATGGGCTAACTATTTTAAAATCGTCAAGCACTATTTCCGACTCGTCATGAGGACCTTTGGATGTATTAAGGTAAGGAAACACTCCGTCGGTCGAGATGTGTATTAAAAACTTGCCCGTCTCTTTACACACCTCTGCAACATTTTTAGTTCCATCGACATTTAATTTCCAAGATGGACCATTTGGATCACGCGTTGCCGTTTTAACATCAGTGAAAGCGGCAAAATTAATTACAACATCAGCCATTTCTGCATATTGTCTAATAGAGTCTTTTTGGGTTATATCCAAGTCGGGAAATGGCGGGGAAATTACTTTTTGGAGAGGGGAGGAAAAACCTTGCAAAACTTTAGATCCGACAAATCCATGTTTTCCAATAAACAGTATTTTTGACATTTAGCCATTTTATATCGGCACCTTTGATAAATGTAGTGGTAATATATATGTATGTACCTTAATCTTTCGGACTCCGCGAAGTTTGCAGACATTGCTAGAAATTTAGTAAATGGCTTAGGATATGGGAGTACTTTTTCCTTTTGGTCCATAAATATTTTTGAGCTAATTAAAACAAAAACATTTTGGTCTCCCTGGGTTCCTCCAGTAATACCTTATTCGATTGCAGCATTTTTTAAAATCTTTGGAGTAGGGGACTTTGCGGTAATTGCTACCTCGTTTTTCTATTTTATTCTCACTTTAGTTTTTGTTTACTTCTTGGGAAAGAGAATTTTCAACTCAAAATTAGTTGGGATTCTTTCTACTCTTACTATTGGATTTAGTTATGATCTGATCCACTATGCAACAAATGGTGCTTCAGAATCCCCTTTCATTTTTGAAATAGTGGCAGCTTCTTATTTTGCATCTATTAAAAAAAAGTGGGCGAGCGCAGTAACTATTTTATTATTGATTTTGATGTACTTCACCCGTCCCCAAGCGTTTATCTATATCACAGGGATCGTGCTTTACTGGCTTTTAATTAACTTTAAGTTCAAAAAAGCATTGATTTTTTTTGGAATCATCTCAGTTGTTGGTTTTTTGGTTGATTATTTTGTACTAATGTCACTTTCCGGAAAATATTTTTTGTATTCGATAATAGGCCGCGGAGTTGGCTCCTCCTTTAGCCAAACTTCAGTTGCCTCTGACGTTTTGCGCGGGGCCACCATTGTTGTTGAAGGAGGAATCTCACAAACCCTCAAAAACATTCTCTACAATCTTTACAACTTTTATAAACTTCTGCCACAAATAATATCATCATACCTTTTTGGAATTTTTGTAACTGGTTTATTCCTTAAATCAAAAAACAAGACAGAAAGCTCATTTAAAATTGTCTCGACATTCATTGTGGCTTTTACTTTTTTAGTCACCGCCGCTAGTATTCCTTTTTTTAGGTATTTACACCCGGTTATTCCACTTGTGTACATTATTGCGACAGGGACACTCGTGGAAATAATTTCTAAATTCGAAATCCTAAATGCGAGACAGATTCCAAACCCCAAATCACAAATTCAAAATAAAAGATTCACAATTATTGCTTCCACATTCTTGATTCTTCTGTTTGGTGTTGGACAGACACTTGGAGTTTTAATTCTGGATTCAAGGTTTGAGGCAAAGACTCACAATGTTAGCAAACCTCCTGTGTACATCACACTTTCAAAGATTTTGAATGAAAATACAGATAATAATCAGGTTGTTGTTACGAATCTTGATACCTGGGGGAGCTGGTACGGTGAGAGGAGAACCGCTTGGTTCCCTCTGGAACCAAAACAAATTATTGATCCGACGACGGGTAAAATTCCCTTTGATGCAATTTATCTGACAAACTACCTGATTGATGACGCAAATTATTATATGGGAAATGATTGGAGAATGATCTTTAATAATCCAAACGATCCAAAGAAATGGACGTGCAGCAGCTGTGACGAGATTGCTAAGGAATTTACCTTGAAAGGTGTATATAAAGTCCCCGCAAGTGACAATTATGAGCGTCTGGACTCTTCGGCTATTCTTCTAATCAAAAAGTAGGGTAAAATATAGTGGTGAAAAGATACATCGAATTAGGCAAATCCATGCTTTTGTCGGCAACAGCCAAGGACAGATCTTATGAGAAAAAATAATGCAAAATTAGTTATATACCAAACAAAATCAGGGTCGCTTGAATTTAAAGGTGATTTTGAGAAAGATACTATTTGGGCTACACAGTCTCAAATAGTGGAACTTTTTTCTGTTGATCAGTCTGTAGTGTCCAGACATATCCGCAATATCTTTGATGAGGGTGAGGTTTCCTCTAAAAGCAATATGCAGAAAATGCATATTGCAAATTCTGATAAGCCGGTAGTTTTTTATTCACTTGATGTTGTATTGGCGGTTGGTTATAGAACTAATTCGAAAATTGCTATAGATTTCAGAAAATGGGCGACAAAAGTCCTAAGGCAGCATATTTTGGAAGGTTACACTATAAATCGGAGACTTATCTCAAGAAATTACCAGTCATATTTGAAGGCTGTCGAGAATGTCAAAAAATACCTCCCTGTAAGTGACAAACTAAAAACATCAGATGTTTTAGATTTGGTTAAAATGTTTGCTTCAACTTGGTTGTCCCTGGATTCGTATGACAAGGACGGATTACCCAAGAAGGGAAGTACTAAAAGACAAATAACAGTTACATCAAATGATTTGTCGGAAGCTTTATCGAATCTCAAGGAAAGCCTGATAAAACAAGGTATAGCCACAGATCTTTTTGGTCAAGGAAGACAGAAAAACGATGTTGATTCAATCATCAAAAATGTTTTTCAATCCTATGCCGGCAAAGATTTATATCCGACCTTGGAGGAGAAAGCAGCAAATTTACTTTATTTCATTGCAAAAGGTCACCCCTTTTTGGATGGAAACAAAAGAAGCGCTGCATTCGCATTTGTCTGGTTTTTGAGGAAAGCCAATATTTTAAATATTTCTGAGATTACCCCGGAGGCATTAACTGCTTTGACTCTTCTTGTTGCAGAAAGTAACCCCAAGGATAAAGGAAAAATAATTGGATTGATTCTGATGTTAATAAAATAATAATGAAAAAAATATTTGATTGGGGAAGACAAATGCTTTTTTCTGCCACCGCCAAAGACACGTTTGTGCTTTTTGTCGGAAATTTAGGAGCTGCCTTTTGGGGTTTTCTTTTCATATTATTTGTTGCCCGCTCCTTGAGTGTTTATGATTTTGGTATTTTTTCTGCCGCACTCAATCTGGTTGTGATTCTTGCGTCCCTTGCTGATATAGGAATTTCGACAGGTTCTGTTAATTTTGTATCCGTCCACTCAGCAAAAGGTGAGCATGAAAAGGCCAATGAATATGTAAAAGCTTCATTTCTAATCAGACTTTTTATAGTTTTGGGAATTTCGGTGATAATCGTCGTATTTGCGCCTTTTGTTTCAAAGACTTTTCTGGCAACTCAGGACCCCAAAATCGCCATTTGGGCAGCCGTTATCCCAATTTTTCTTTTTCCGGATTTGTTTTTCCCATACATCCTGCAGGCAAAGAAAAAATTTCTTCACTCAACAATTATTGATAATGCCTTTTATATTGCAAGGCTTTTATTTGCCCTGGCTTTTTACACAATTGGAGGCTTGACTATGTCCAAAGCTTTTTGGGCGTTTGGAGTAGGGTTCGCGGCGTCGCTTGTGTTTATTTTTATCTATTTGAAACCTGATTTTTTTAGGTCCCACCCAGGAAAAGAGGAATATAAAAAATTACTTAAATATTCCGGATGGATTGGGGTCAACAGAATTATTTCTTCAGTTTCAGGGAGACTCGATGTTCAAATGCTGGCGACAATGGCAGGAGCTCTTGCAACAGGTCTTTATTCAATTCCCTCAAGACTTGCATCTTTTATTATAGTTTTATCCGGAAGTTTTTCCGCAGTACTTGCTCCAAGACTTGCCGGATTTGGTAACAAAGAAAACGAGAAGAAATATATCCTTAAATCTCTTATCGCCCTTTTGCCGATTACGGCAGGAATAGTACTTTGGATAATAATTGCCAAACCTTTTATACTCACACTTTTCGGGGATAAATATATAGACTCTGTTCCTGTTTTTCAGGCTTTGGCTCTCGCACAAATTCCATTTTTATTTACAGTTCCTTCCGTATCGGCCATTATTTACGCCATGAAGAAAACCGTATTTATTGGAACTTTTTCATTTTTCCAGATAGCAGCCATTTTTCTTTTAAACTTTTTCCTGATTCCTAAATTCGGGGTTTTTGGGCCAACTATTACCCTAGGAGTTACAAACATAATCCTAGCGGTCTATACGTGGGTGATAGTTATTAAATACTATTGGAAAGATAAATCCTAAATAAAGTATGCTCTGTACCAAAGCTCCAATGACATGAGTGTCCAAAGGCGCGGACCAAAATCCTGAGTTTTGTTGTTATCCTCAATCATTGATTTAACATAGTTAACATCAAATACGTCTTTTACAAATGATTTTTTATTGAGCAAAACACTTTTCGCGTAAGAGTTAAGTTCACCCGAGAACCATTTGTTTAAAGGGATGGTAAAGCCCATTTTTGGTCTATAAAGATTTTCTTTTGGCACAATCTTTTCAAAAGCTTTTTTCAAAATATATTTAGATTCTCCACTTTTCATTTTAAGATTGAATGGAATTTTGCAGGCCAGCTCAACCATCTTTTGATCCAGGAGGGGAGACCTGGCTTCAAGTGAAACAGCCATGGAAGCAATATCCACTTTTGTTAAGAGTTGATCGGGAAGAAAATATTGAAGATCAAATTTTAGCCCGGCATCTTTTAAATCCTTGCCGTTAAAATTTCTAAAACAATCATTTACTGTTTGATAAGGATTGCTTCTTTTTGCCAGTGAAAGAATATTCCCCCTTGAATGGTTTATCAGTTCATCCGGGTTAAAAATTTGATTGTATGATGCAAATCTGCTGTAAAGGGGAAGTTTCGCTTTCTCAAAAAAATTATTAGCTTTTGGGAATGATTTTAAGAGCTTTGCGGCAAGAGGTCTCATATCCTGAATCCAATAGTCATAATCTACATCCCGTTTTAGTCTCATGTATCTGTTTGGGTATCCGCCAAAATTTTCATCCCCTCCGTCACCGTTTAGGGCCACGGTTACATATTTTTTTGTCATTTTGGAAACCATATAAGTAACAATATTACTTGCGTCTGCGAATGGTTCCTCATACTGCCTTGCCAGGCCGGGTAAGGTTTCAACAGATTGCGGCTTTGCAATTAAGACGTGGTGATCTGTCTTGTAGCGTTTAGCAATATTTTTAGCGTATCGGCTTTCATCTAATTTTTTATCCGCAAAAGCTATGGTAAAAGTTTTTACAGGCTTTGGAGATAGGGCTGCCATAGCAGCTACCACGCCGCTACTGTCAACCCCTCCGGAAAGGAAGGCTCCAATAGGTACGTCCGAAATCATGCGAAGGCGGGTTGATTGCTCCAAGGTGTCGAGTATTCTTTTGCACCATTCGCGCTCACTTAAATGTAGTTTATTTCTATACCTTGGCTGCCAATATCGGATCTTTTGAACAGTTTTCCTGGCCAAGTTAATTAATAGATAAGTTCCTGGTTCCAGTTTCTTAATACTCTCAAAGCCTGTCATTGGAGCAGGACAGTATCCGTAAGTCAAATAAAGTTGTAAGGCTTTGTAGTCTGGAGATTTTGTAAATCCTGTTTGGGTGAGAATGGCTTTCAGCTCAGAAGCAAAAATTATTTGTGAGCCATCCAGAAAGTATTTAAGCGGTTTTTTGCCGATTCTATCGCGGGCCAGAAATAAAGTTTCGTTAACATTGTCATATATTGCAAAAGCAAACATTCCTCTTAAATGTTTGAGGCAGGAGACTCCATATTTTGAGTAAAGAGCCAAAACAACTTCCGTATCCGTTTCCGAACTAAATTTATATCCTTCCTTTACTAGTTTTTCTTTTTCTTCTTTGAAGTTGTAGATTTCTCCGTTAAAAGTTATTACATATCTGTCTCCGTATTTCATCGGTTGATGTCCCCGGGTGGATAAATCTATTATTGCCAGGCGCCTGCTGGCAAAACCCACTCTTTTATTTTTTGAAACGAAGAACCCTTCATCATCCGGACCCCTGTGGGTAATGGAGGTAGACATCATTTTCAGTTCACCCAGATGAACTTCGTGGTTTTTATTAAAGTATGCCTTACCGGCAATTCCGCACATCTCCCAGCAATTGTACAGCAGAAATTTAGGTTTAAAAAGGTTACAATTGAGGTATGCAGGTTTGGGCCCATACACTTGTAAAGAACGAAGAAAAATGGCTTTGGTATTCTGTCACCTCAGTAATTGATCACGTAGATAAACTTCTCTTGTGGGACACAGGAAGCACAGATAAAAGTATTGAGATAGAGAAAGAGTTAGAGAAAAAATACCCGGGAAAAATCGAACTTAAGCAAAGAAAAATTACTTCCCCCTCCGACTTTACAAAAACGCGTCAGGAAATGCTTGATGTGACATCCTCCGATTGGTTCATAGTTCTTGATGCAGATGAGATTTGGTATGAAGATTCTATAAAGAAATTTATTGGGACAATTAACAATAGAGGACAAAACATTGAATCGGTTGTTGTACCGACAATTAATTTAGTAGGGGATATCTTTCATCGACAAGCCGAGTCTGCCGGAAGATATAAGTTTGGCAGTAGAGTGGGGCATTATAATTTGAGAGCCGTAAAGCGGAATATCCCGGGACTTCATTCGGAGGGTGTTCATGGGGTTTGGGGTTGGGTAGATGATGAAAATAAAATGATCCAAGACAGAGACTCGGAAAAAGTAAAATTTGTCGATGCTCCTTATTTGCACGCCTCATTTTTACCAAGAGGTGGAACAAAAGGAAAGGATTTGGAAGTTGTCAAAAGATCAAAAAAACTAAAGCATGAGTTGGGAGAAAATCTTTCAAAAGATTTTTATTACCCCGAAGTTTTTTTCAAGGAGAAACCCAATTTTATTCCAAGTCCGTGGAGTACAATGTCAGCATCTTTTAAATTTAGAGCTTTTTTTGAAACACCTCTTCGGAAAATGAAAAGGGTAATTTGGTGGGGTAGAGCCGGATACTAATAATAAATTATGAAGAAAAAAGATTATATATTGGTGACTGGAATTTTAGCGGTTCATTTATTGCTTTTGATTGTTTTAAAGTTTACTGCCTGGCCGGAAATGAGCCTTTGGCCATACCTTATTGCCAAAGGATGGTTGCCCTACAGGGATATCGCCATTGCCCATACTCCCCTCATGCTTTTTGACCTGGGTCTTTTCTACAAGATTTTCGGTACAGGAATACTTCAGCTGAAAATATTTACTTGGCTCCTGATTCTGATTTTTGACGGACTCGTCTTTTTTGTTGCCAGAAAACTTTGGAATACAAAAGCCGCATTTATTGCGCTTGGTGCCTTTGCCTTCTGGAACCTTTTTTACGATGGTAACGGGCTTTGGTTTGATCTTTATATGGGTCTAATGGTCTTTTGTTCTTTCTACTTTGCAAGACAGAAAAAGTGGCTTTGGACGGGAGTTTTCTGGGCATTGGCTTTTGTTTCCAAACAAACAGCTGTTTGGTTTTTGATTCCAATCTTGTTGGAATTAGAACAAAGTACAAAGTACAGAGTACAGAATTTTAAAAAACTAATTACAGGGACTCTGTCGGTTTTTGTTCCGTTCTTTTTGATAATGTGGGCGGTTGGGGTTTTGCCGGACTTCTGGAACTGGGCTGTAAAGTTTGGAATTTTCATTCTTCCCAAAGCTCAGGGGCAAGTTCAGCTTCCGGATTTTAAAAATCTGGCTGTGGCAACATTCCCGTTTCTGATTTTTATTCCGCTTATTCTAAAATCCGGCCGCAAAAATCTTAATATATTAGTTTGGGCAGTTGCCGGAAGCCTCGGGGCGTTTCCCAGGTTTGAATTTTTCCATTTTCAGTCGGCAGTTCCCTTTTTGGCGATTGCAACAGGATTGGTGTTTGAAAGAGTCAAAAAGGAAAAAAAGTTATTCAAACCACTTGTTCCGGTTTACATTACCGTTTCAATAATTCTTTTCGCGGGCTTTTTCATGAGAAATTTTAAGGAAGGCACCAGATTTTATGAAGCTAATGTTGTCAATGTTATAACGTTTGTAAATTACAACACAAAGCCTGGGGACAAAATATTTGTTCTGAACTGGTGGGACAACATATATGCACTAACAGATACGTTGCCAGCTACCGATCCCTGGGTTCCGCAGCTTTCCTGGTATATAGAGATTCCCGGGGTACAGGAAAAAATGGTGGAGGATCTGAAAGCAAATCCGCCGAAAATGATAATTTACAATTCCTATACAATGTCCGGACTTTCATCATATATTCCCCAAAAGGTTTACAATTTTGTCACGGAAAATTATAAAATCACTCAGAGGGTTGATAACCTGGAGGTATTAACTAAAAAATAAGGTGAAAATCGCGTTTTTAAATAAATATCAAGAAAAAGTTCGGCGTGGAGCGGAGACTTTTGTCTTCGAGCTTTCGAATCGCCTGTCCGAGCACCACAAAGTTGACGTCATCGCAGATATTAACTATTTGAATCTTCTGAAAGGCAAATACGATGTAATTATTCCGACAAACGGAAGATTCCAGGTTGTTCTGGTTAGGATTATTTCCCTACTGACTGGAGCCAAAATGATAGTTTCGGGCCAATCCGGAATGGGTTGGGATGATAAAGTGAATTTGTATTCATGCCCCAATGCTTTTGTCGCACTTTCCAAGAAAGCTCTAGCTTGGGCAAAGGAGGTCAACCCCCGCGTTAAATCTTTGTATATTCCAAACGGAGTGGACCTAACTAAATTTAATCCAAAAGGGAAAGTGTATAAAACAAGGATTAAAAAACCTGTGGTTCTTTGTGGAGGTGCTTTTACTCCTCAAAAAAGAATGGATTTGTCGATTAAAGCTGTCGCCAAACTTCCCGGGGTAAGCCTTTTAATGGTTGGTGGGGGAGGAGAGCTTAGGGGAGAGCTGGAAAGATATGGAGAAAAGATTTTGGGTAAGGACAGATTTGAACTTTTATCGGTTCCTTTTGAGAAAATGCCAGAGATTTATAGAGCCGCAGATGTGTTTACACTTCCCTCAAGGCCGTCTGAATCATTCGGAAATGTTTTAGTTGAAGCAATGGCCACCAATTTGCCGGTTGTGGCAACAAATGACCCTGTCAGGAGCGGGATTGTTGGGGAGGCAGGGCTTCTGGTTGACCCGACGGATACAAAGGCTTATGCCAAGGCGATCGAAAAAGCACTGAATCAAAATTGGGAAGGTAAACCAAGAGAACAGGCAAAAAAGTTTTCCTGGGACGAAATCGCCAAAAAGTATGAAGACTTGTTTAATGAACTAAAAAAATGATTTCAGTAATAATTCCCACATACAACGAAGAAAAAGTATTGTCCGATTGTATAGAGTCTTTAGGGTTCCAAACTTATACAGACTTTGAAATTATTATCGTTGATGACGGCTCTACCGACGGAACTTTAGAAATTCTCAAAAATTTGGAAAAGTCCCTGCCGAGTTTTAAATCTTTTCAGGAGAACCATAAGGGAGCAGGTGCGGCAAGAAATTTGGGGGCAGGGCACGCGAATGGGGAAATTCTGGTTTTTGTGGATGCAGACATGACTTTTGATAAAAACTTCTTGGAAAAACTTACCGAGCCGATTCGTAAAAGTTTGGCAAAAGGAACTTTCAGCAAAGAAGAAATTGTATCCAATTGGGATAACCCCTGGTCAAGATGCTGGAACATAAACGAGGGGTGGGAGGAGAAACGTCGCCACCCCAAAAACTTCCCCGATCACCAGCCTGTTTTTAGGGCAATTCTGAAAAGTGAATTTGATAAAGTCGGTGGATTTACCCCCGGAGGATATGATGACGATTGGAGCCTGAGTAGAAAGCTTGGCTATGAAGCGGTTATGGCACCAGGTGCCGTCTTCTACCATAAAAACCCTTCAAGCCCGGGTGAAATATTTAACCATGCAAAGTGGGTAGGGAAGAGGAAATACAAATTCGGAATTTTTGGAAGTTTTGCTGGTTTAATTAGGGCATCACTGCCCGTTTCTCTGATTGTGGGGATTTATAAATCTCTCTTAACATTAAATTTAAAATTTATGATTTTTAAATTAGTTTATGATTTTGGCATTTTTGTGGGTATTCTGGAATACATAATCACAAAAAGAGGATCAAAGTGAAAAAAATTCTTCTAAAAAACAGACTGCTACTGACTTTGTTTGTAGGGTTACTACTTCGTCTGATATCCATTGATCAATCTCTTTGGCTTGATGAGGCAACAACCGCTCTCGCGGCTAAGATGCCTTTGGCGGATATTTTTACCAAATTTCTACCGGGAGATTTCCATCCCCCGCTTTATTATCTTTTAATGAAAGGGTGGGGTAGCCTCTTTGGGTTGTCTGAAATTTCTCTCCGGACCCCCTCTGTTATTTTTGGTATTCTGACGATTTATTTTATTTATCTCATTGCCAAAAAAATATTTGATACCAAGACTGCAAGAATTGCCTCAATATTGGCGGCAACGTCCGGCCTTTTAATTTATTACTCACAGGAAGCCAGAATGTACTCTTTGGCCGCGTTTTTGGCTACCCTGCTTTTTTATCTATTTCTGGAAAAGAAATGGGTGCTTTTTTCTATTTTTCTACCCATCCTGGCGATGACCGATTATGTTTCTCTTCTGATTATTCCGGTTTTTTGGCTTCTAGGATATAAGGACTGGAAAAAATTGGCTCTGGCCCACATTCCGCTTTTTATTATATTGATAGCCTGGCTGCCAACGTTCTTGAGCCAACTTTCGGGAGGGTTTTCGGTGCAGGGATCGGCCTGGTGGAACCTACTAGGTACAATCTCGCTTAAAAATATCGCATTGATCCCTGTTAAATTTATATTCGGAAGGATCAGCTTTAATAATAAAATTTTGTATGGCGCGGTTTCGCTGGCTTCGGCATTTTTATATGCCTTTTTACTGACCTTACGGCGGCCTTTAAAGGGTTTCTCCCACAAGGTTCTTTGGGCATGGCTCATTGTACCGATTCTTCTGTCAATTTTAATAAGCATTAAGATTCCTATTCTTTACTATTTCAGATTTCTTTTTTGTCTTCCTGCCTTTTACATTTTGGCGGCGGGAGGGCTGACAAGTTTAAAAGGCAAAACGTTTTGGATATTTTTATCCACAGCCATTTTGATAAACATTGCCTCATCCTCTCTATATTTATTTAATCCAAAGTTCCAAAGGGAAAATTGGAGAGCAGTTGCGGAGGCTGTTGGCGCAGACGCTATAATTTATCCCTCGAATTCTCAAAAAGAAGCACTTACCTATTACCAAAAAGGCGGACAAATAGTTTATTTTCAAAATTTCAGTGGAGAGCCGAGGGTGGTTTGGTTATCAAGATATGTCTGGCAGATATTTGATTCCAAGGACATGGCGCGGATTAAAATCGAAAATTTAGGATATAATAAAGTCCAGGAACTGAACCTGAACGGCGTTGAGTTTTGGAAGTATATAAAATAATAAATTGAAAATTGCTATCGACATCAGTCAAATTATTTACGGAACGGGTGTTTCTGTCTACACCAGAAAGCTGGTTGAGACTTTGCTTACACTTGATCGGGAAAATGAATATGTGCTCTTTGCAGGGGCTTTCAGAAGGCGTCAGGAGATTTTGGAAGCGTTTCCCAACTCCAAAGTTTTTCCTATTCCGCCGATTGCAGCAGACTTTATCTGGAACAGGCTTCACACCTTTCCGATCGAAAAATTAATTGGTGAAGTGGATGTTCTCCATACTTCCGATTGGTCGGAGCCCCCCAGCAATGCTTTTAAGGTCACAACGGTACACGATCTTTATCCCTTAAAGTTTCCCAGACTGGTACATTCCAAAATACTGGAGGTTCATAAGAGAAGACTTTACTGGGTGATTAAGGAAAGTAAAAGAATAATCGTTCCCTCAGTTTCTACAAAAAATGACCTAGTCGACTTGGGGGTTAAGGAGGATATAATTCGTGTGATTCCCGAAGCTCCGTCCATAAAGAAGGTCGATGAAGAAAAAATTCTAGAGATCAAAAAGAAATATCAGATAAGGGAGGACTATCTTATCTCAATTGGAGTTACGCCCCTGAAAAATACCAAGAAGATAATAAAAGCATTTCACCTGGCCACTGCCGGGAAAGACCTGAAACTGATAATTGCAGGAAGACCATCGGGCATTAAAATTGATCCGGAAAGAAACGTCAGGATACTCGGGCATATTCCCCAAAGTGACTTGGCCGCGCTTCTCAGTGGTTCAAAAGGCTTAATTTTTGCCTCGCTTTATGAGGGTTATGGAATTCCGATTCTGGACGGATTTACCTGCGAAGTGCCGGTAATCACCTCCAATATAGGTTCCATGCCTGAGGTTGCGGGAAACGCCGCGGAGCTGGTCGATCCTAATTCTGTGAATTCAATTGCCGAAGGGATTGCAAAAGTGGTTCGCGGAGGAAAAGGACTTGTTGATAAGGGGAAACTGCGCGTTAGAGACTTTTCCTGGGAAAAAACCGCACAAATGACACTTGATGTGTACAAGGAGGGGCAAAAATGATTGTTGGCATCGACGGAAACGAGGCTAATGTTGAAAAAAGGGTGGGAGTGAACACTTATGCCTATGAGCTTCTGTGGAATTTCTGGAAACTACAAGACGAATGGAAAAATAACCATAAACTTATAGTTTTTCTTAAAAATGAGCCCAGAGCGAACTTACCGAAGGAGACGAAGTTCTTCAGGTACAAAGTGATTAAGGGTGGGGGGGCATGGATACTGACCAAGCTTACCCCGAACCTATTTTCGGGGGACCCTAAGTGTGATGTTTTCTTTTCCCCAAGCCACTACGCACCCCCTATTGCCCCAATGCCCAGGTTTTGTTCAATTATGGACCTTGGATACCTCGAATTCTCGGGACAATTTCGAAAAAAGGACTTTTGGCAGTTAAAGTTATGGAGTGCCATTAGCATTTTTGTATCAAAAGCGGTCTTTGCTATATCAAATAGTACAAAAGACGACATTGTACGACACTACCCCTCAGCTAAAGGTAAGATTTACGTTACCCCCCTTGCATATGACAATATGAAGTTCAATATGAGTGTTTCTGAAAAAGATGTGCGACGTGTAAGGGATAGGTACTCCATAGTTACGGACTATGTATTATATTTGGGTACTCTCAAGCCTAGCAAGAATGTCGAAGGCCTTGTCGAGGCTTTCTCCAGAATCAAGAATCAAGAATCAAGAATCAAGCTTGTTATAGCCGGTAAAAAGGGCTGGATGTATGAATCTATTTTTGAAAAAGTCAAAAAACTGGGGATGGAAGATAAAGTAATATTTACGGATTTTGTTTCTGAGGAAGATAAGCCCGGACTGATCAAGGGTGCGAAAGTATTTGTCCTGCCTTCATTTTGGGAGGGATTTGGGCTCGATGTCTTAAATGCCATGGCTAGCGGCGTGCCTGTAGTTGCCTCAAACATGGGAAGCTTGCCTGAAGTGGTTGGGGATGCCGGGATACTGATTAACCCCAAAAGTACAGATAGTATTGCCGAGGGGATTACCAAGGTGCTTTTGGCACCCATTGCGAAGTATAATAGTATGAAAGAGGCAGGTTTAGCTCAAGCTAAAAAGTTTTCCTGGGAGAAAACAGCAAGGAAAACCCTGGATATAATTACGAATAATGCTTAAAGATAAAAACGGAAAAAATCTTACAGGAGGTGAGGTAATAGAAAAGGTGCTCAACAGGATCAGTAATGTTATTCTTGATTTTGAGTTGATGACGCTCCGGTGGGTTTCCCATGTTCCCTCTCACACTTTTCGAAAAATAATTTATAAACTTTCCGGAATGAAAATCGGAAAGGGGTCGACGGTTCACATGTGGGCCAACTTTTTTGACCCTTCCGGTATTTCCATCGGCGAAGACACCATTGTCGGGGATCACGCTTTCTTGGATGGCAGGGCGGCGTTAACCATCGGTAGCCATGTAGACATTGCCTCATCGGTAATGATTTATAACTCCGAACATGATTTGGAGAGTGAAGAGTTTTCAGCCAGAACCGAGCCTGTGGAAATTGGCAATTATGTTTTTGTTGGTCCCAGGGCAATCATTCTTCCCGGAGTTAAAATCGGAAAGGGAGCCGTTGTTGCTGCAGGGGCGGTTGTAACAAAAGATGTTCCCGAGTTCACAATTGTCGGCGGAGTTCCTGCAGGGAAAATTGGAGAAAGGAGAGAAAGAAATCCTCATTACATTCTCGGTCGGGCAAGACTATTTCAGTAATGTTTAAAAAAATTCTCAATATCTTCTACGCTATTTTTTGTATAGCCGGAATTTTATACCTAGCCCTGCCGAATTATACTTTTCCTGAACCTCCCACTGATTCCATTCAGTCAGAAGAACCTGCGGATTTGGAAACCCCTTTAAGGAGGGGATATTTTACAAATCACACCAGAGAGGAAGTGCTGGCCTGGTATAAACAACAGTTCGATCGTTCGAGCTTTATGGGTATTAAACTTCCGACACTCCTTCTTAATTACCCTCCGGAAAACGCTCAGACTATCATAAGGGACCAGACGGGGAGCACTTTCCTCCAGGAGTTTACCCACCCTTTCCGGGAGAGTATATATATTAATGGCTTTAAGCCTCCTAGCGACAACAACCGGCCTATATTTTTTGTAGGTGGAAAGCCATGGCAGCAAAAAATAATAATACGCTACGTACCCAGCAGTATTTGGGTTAGGGAGGCGGTATTTATTGCATCAGCCTTAATGATAGCCGTAATTTACAATGCTTTTGAAAAATCATTAAGAAAAAGGAATGAGTAACACACTCGATTTATCAATAATCATAGTATCGTCCAAAAAGGACTATCTCCTCGACTGCATTAAAACCCTCAAGCCCGCTCTTGAAGGTGTCGAGAGTGAAATTATTCTGATCGATAACGCATCGTCTGATGAATTGAACAGTTTGGTGAAAGAAAAGTCTCCTTATGTAAAAGTTTTGAGGCGGGAGGAAAACGGAGGCTTTGGGGAAAACAACAATATGGGAATAAAGATTGCCACCGGAAGGTATATTCTTCTCCTTAACGATGACACACGGATTATTGATAAAAATATCTTCAGGGAAATGATTGCCTGGATGGATGCCCACCCCAAGGCTGGCGTCTCAAGCTGCGCCCTCCTTAATCCGGACGGAGTTTCCTATCAAGGATCGGGGGGCTTTTATCCGACTCTTTTCAGGGTGTTGGCCTGGATGACTTTCTTGGACGATATTCCGGGAGTGGACAGACTTATCAAGCCTTATCACCCACTTCATTCCGCATCTCCCATTTATAAAGGTGAAAAATTTTTCAAAAGTGAGCATAGACAAGACTGGGTAACCGGAGCATTTTTTTTGATGCGGAGGCAGGCTTTGAAAGAAGTCGGTATTTTTGATGAGGACTTTTTTCTTTATGTCGAGGAAGTGGAACTCTCGGCAAGATTTGCCAAAAAAGGTTGGGAAATCTGGTATTTGCCGGAATGGAAAATAGTTCACTTTGGACAGGCAACCTCCGGAAGTGAGAAAGCAATGATTTTTGAACTTAAAAACCTGGTTTTGATGTATAAAAAACACGAACCGAAGTGGAAAATTCCCATCCTTCGTGCAATCCTTAAATTGGGGGTCTTTTTGAGAATAATTCTTTGGGGCATTGCAGGAAAAAGAGATGTTTCTAAAATATATGCAAAAGCTATTAATGCTTTCTGAAAAAATATCTAAATATTTGATTGCCGCGGTTCTGATAATAGTACCGCTTCTGCCGAAGTTTCCGCTGATTAGTGTTCCCGGAACTTACGTCTCAATCCGTCTTGAAGACGTTTTAATGTTTCTCCTGGCGCTTGTCCTGGTCCCCAAGTTCGTAATGGATTTTAAAAAGATTTGGAAAGACAAGATTTTTGTTGCAATCCTGATATTTTTTACAGTAACTTTCATTTCGCTTCTTGCCGGGATTCTTATTACGCAAACGGTAGAGTTAAGATTGGGGCTTTTGCATTGGGCAAGGCGCGTTGAGTATATTATTCCTTTTCTCGCAACTTATCTTTTGATTCCACGCGACAAAATAAAGGAAACCGTTGAATTTTATTTTAAAATTTTATTGATTGTTATGGCCATCGCTTTTGTCTATGGCCTGGGGCAGCGATACCTGAATTTTCCCGTAATCATCACACAAAATGAAGAATATTCCAAAGGAATTGCCCTGCGCTGGAGTCCCGGAGCCCACATAAATTCGACTTTCGCCGGACATTATGATCTGTCGGCCTTCATGGTTTTAGTGCTTCCCATATTTTTAGGAGTACTTTTTACATTAAAAGAAAAACTTTCAGAACTTTTTATAGCAATTTCTTCCGGAATGGGACTTTGGCTTTTGATAAGTTCAGTTTCAAGGACCGCTCAGGCCTCGTATCTTTTGGCGGTTACTGTTACGCTTTTTCTATTAAAGAAATTTAAAGGCTGGCTGTTAGTAATTCTTATCAGTGTTATCTCAATGACCATGTCTTCGGGGCTTGATGCCAGATTTGGGCAGGCAATAAAGGTTCTATACGAGTATGTTACAACCGGAAAAGGCATCAGTTATGTTCCGGGTTTTGTTGTTAGGGCGGATGAGGTTACGCTGACAACGCGCGAGATTATTCAGGCAACCCCGGCTCCGGCAGCCGTAAAAGTTATCAATGACGTTTCAATTGCAATCAGGTACAACGTTGAGTGGCCAAGGGCAATCAGGGCCTTTTCCAAAAATCCGATTTTGGGAACGGGCTATTCGTCAATAGACCTGGCGACGGATAACGATTATTTAAGAATGCTTGGAGAAATCGGTCTCGTGGGATTCTCCGCTTTCGTGTTAATATTTCTAAGAATAGGGAAAGTTTTATTAAAAACATTTTCATTAAAAGATAAGTTAAGCAGTTTTGAGAAAAGCTATCTATTTGGAATTATGGGAGGACTTATAGGGACTTTTGTTACGGCACTCCTGATTGATTTGTTTGAAGCGTCGAAATTTGCAATAATATTCTGGTTGCTTTTGGGTAGTTCCGTAAGTCTGATTAAAAGTAAACTAAATGAGAACTAAAATTATTCAATTTACAAAAAGTAAATATTTTGAGTACATTTTATTATCAATCATGCTTGTTTTAGGTTTTACGGTACGCCTTTACAAAATAAACAATCCTGTTGCCGATTGGCACAGCTGGCGTCAGTCGGATACGGCTTCCGTGAGCCGGGTGTATCTTGAAAACGGGATAAATTTGCTTTTACCCCGATACCATGACATTTCAAGCATTCAAACGGGAATGGATAATCCCCAGGGCTACCGTATGGTGGAATTTCCTTTCTATAATGCCCTAAACGTCGTTCTGGCCAAATCTTTTACCTCTATTTCTCTTGAGGTTTGGGCAAGACTTTTGACTATAAGCATTGCCGTTGTCTCCGCATTTTTCCTGTATCTTATTGGGAAAAGATTGATGGGGAAATATGTGGGACTTCTTTCCGCATTTTTCTATTTGTTTATTCCCTACAACATTTATTTTACAAGGGTGATTTTGCCCGACCCGATGGGGGTGATGTTCGGAGTAATTTCCCTTTGGGCATTTCTGGAGTTTACTCACGGCAACAAAAAAGCTTTGCTTTTTATCTCCTCTGTTTTTTTTGCAATGGCTCTTCTTATCAAGCCTTATCTGGGATTCTACCTTTTTCCGATAATATATCTAGCAATTAAAAAATATGGAATTAAAAGTTTCTTTAAGGAAAAACGTGTTATTTTAGGAACTCTTGCCTATCTGGCAGTTGCTTTTATCCCTTTTCTTCTTTGGAGAGGATGGGAGGCAAAGTTTCCCGAAGGAATTCCTTTTTACGAATGGGCGTTTAACGGAAACCTGATTAGATTTAAACCTTCCTGGTGGTACTGGATTTTCGGGGAAAGACTGGGCCACCTTATCCTGGGTTCTTTGGGGCTTATTCCTTTTACTTTCGGGGTTTTAAATACAAAGGTTAAAAATTTATTTATTCAGGCATTTTTAGGAGGCACCCTTTTTTATGTTGCTGCCGTAGCCAATGCCAATGTTATGCACGATTATTATCAAATACTTTCTATTCCGGCTATAGCTCTAGCGGTAGCATCCGGAACAGTTTTTCTTTGGGAGGGGAGAATATTTAATAAAATTCTGACAAGGATTATCGTTGTGATTTCAATTGGGGTTATGCTCATAACCGGTTGGAATCAAATAGTGGGAAACTTTAATATCAACCATCCGGAAATAATGGAGGCGGGGGAGGCGGTTGACAGGGTTACTCCGAAAGACGCCCTTATTGTTGCACCCTATAACGGCGACACGGCCTTTTTGTATCAAACTAAACGATTCGGTTGGCCAGCAATTGATAACTCGATCGATAATATTATTGAAGAAGGGGCAGACTACTACGTATCCGTGAATTTGGGCAGCAAGGATACCAAAATGATAGAGGCAAGGTTTAAAACAGTAGAAAAGACGGATAAGTATATTATTATTGACCTTAACAAACCTATTAAATAACCATGAAGATATTAATGTTGACCCCCTACCTACCCTTTCCGGATTCATCCGGCGGGCAAATCCGCTCATATAATTTAATTAAGGGTTTAAGCAAGAAACATAAAATCACCCTTTTTTCCCTAATTAAAGATGACTCTGAAAGAAAGTTTATTCCGGAACTTGAAAAATATTGTGTAAAAGTAAAAGTTTTTAAACGCTCGAAATCCCCATGGACTTTAAGGAATATTCTTTTAACCGGTTTCGGGCCTTACCCCTTCCTGGTTATCAGAAACCTTTCACCGTACGAAACAAAAGCTGTTCAGGAAGAAATTACCCAGGTTGATTACGACTTAATTCACGCAGAAACATTTTATGTTATGCCTCATATTCCCGAAACTAAAACCCCGATCCTTTTGGTCGAACAGACGATAGAGTATCTGGTTTATAAGCATTATGTGGAAGGGATAAAAAACCCCATATTACGCTCTCTTTTATCAATTGATGTCGCAAAGCTTAAATACTGGGAGACGAAGTTTTGGAAAAAAGCCGATGGGGTGGTCGCGGTATCTGAGTCGGACAGGAAAGAGATGCTGAAACTGGTCCCCAATCTTAAGGTCAACCTTGTTCCGAATGGGGTAAATCTGGATTTCTTTAAAGAGAAGGATAGCTGGCACTCACCGGAATTCAAAATTCTTTTTATTGCCAATTTCAAATGGTTGCAAAATGTTGAAGCGGCTGAACTTCTTCTAAAAGAAGTCTTTCCGCGGGTACATGCCAAAAGTCCCAAAGTAAAAGTTTGGGTTGTCGGTCAGCATATACCTGAAGAAATTTTAAAATATAAATCCGAAAATATAATTATCGATAATTTAAGCGAAGACGATCAGGAAGGGATAAGAAATGCTTATTACGAATCCTCAGTTTTTGTCTCGCCTCTTAGGGGGCCCGGAGGAACCAGACTTAAGCATTTGGCGGCAATGGCTGCAAAGTTGCCTCTGGTTACGACATCGGTGGGTGCTGAAGGTCTTGGTGCGGCCGACGGCAGGGAAGTAATAATCAGGGACACTTCCAAAGAGATTGCCGATGCAACCTTACGGATTTTGGGAAATGAAAAGTTGGCAAAAAAGATAGCGGAAAACGCCAGAAAACTGGTTGAGCAAAAGTTCAGTTGGTATAAAATGGGGGAATATTTGGACAAAATATATGAAAAAACCGCTACTCACGATAGTAATTCTTAATTACAATACAAAAGAGCTTTTGGAAGACTGCCTTAATTCCGTTAAGGCACACATTAATGAGGTACCCTTGGAGGTAATAGTGTCTGATAATTCTTCGGCCGACGGGAGCCCCGAAATGGTCCGGAGAAAATTTCCCTGGGTGAAGTATACCGAAGGACCAAATGAAGGATTTTCTAAAGGCAATAATAGGGCTAGACCCATGGTTACCGGAGATATGGTTCTTTTTTTAAATCCAGATACGATTGTTCATAAAGATGTTTTTGCAAAAACAGTCATATTTTTAAAGGAACATCCGAATGCTGGCGCGGTAACCTGTAAACTGGTACTTCCGAACGGTAAAATGGATAAGGACACCAGACGCCGTTTTCCTACTCCTAAAATTGCCTTTCAGCACTTAATTTTAGGTAACGGCAAGGCTTATTGGTACGAAGACATTTCCGAAAATATAACTCATGAAGTGGAAGCAATTCAGGGTGCTTTCTTTTTGACCCGGAAAAAGGTGTTGGATGAAGTGGGTTGGTTTGACGAAAAATATTTTTTTGATGGGGAGGACATTGACCTTTGCTACCAAATACACAAAGCCGGCTACAAAATTTTTTATTATCCGGAGGTAACAGTAACCCATCTTAAAGGCGTTACCAAAGGCAAAGTTTCGGAGTGGAAACATAAAGTCAGTCCCAAACAGCGTAAAAAAATCCGCTTGGCAGGAGTTACTTCCATGGAAAGGTTTTTCAGAAAGAATTTGTGGAAAAAATATCCGCTGGTTTTCGATTATTTTGTTGTTTTCGGGATAAAAGTATTTAAAGTATTTAGGTATATCAAAGTGGCCCTATTATCCTCATACTAAAAAATTTATGACAAAAATATTATTGGATGCCCGTCTTTATGGGCTTGAAAATGCAGGTCTGGGGAGATATTTAATTAATCTTGTAGGCGAACTTTCGAAGCTGGATTCAAAGAACGAATATGTTATTCTTCTCAGGAAAAAATATTTTGATTCCTTGAAACTGCCGGATAATTGGAAAAAAATATTGGCGGACTATCGACATTACAGTTTAGCGGAGCAAATAATGATCCCCGGGATCATTAAAAAAGAAAAACCCGACATAACCCACTTTCCGCATTTTAATGTACCCATATTTTTCAGAGGTAAATTTATTGTGACAATTCACGATATGCTGATGCATAAAAGCGTGGGACTTGCGGCGACAACACTCCCTGCGCCGGTTTATTTTATTAAAAGGCTGGGGTATAGATTTGTATTTGATAATGCGGTTAAAAAATCAAAAATGATTTTGGTGCCAAGCTACGCAGTCAGGGATGAACTGATGGAAGAGTACAAAGTGGATTCCGATAAAATAAAGGTGACTTATGAAGGATTTGATAGAAAAATCTCCGGAGGGTCTGAAGTTGAAATGCCAAAGCCATACTTTGTTTATACGGGAAACGCATATCCCCACAAGAATTTATCAAGGCTAATCGAGGCTATAAGACTATTGAACACAAAAAGTAAACAGAAGGTGTTTTTGGCAATTGCATCATCGAGGAATATTTTTACCCAAAGAATAGAAAAACAGGCTCAAAAGTGGGGTGTAATTGAATTGGTAAAACTTGTTGGTTTTGTTCCCGATGAAAAACTCGGGGGTTTGTATAAAAATTCCATAGGATTTGTGTTCCCGTCCCTTTCCGAAGGTTTTGGCCTTCCCGGACTTGAAGCAATGGCCTCCGGAACTTTACTTTTGGCATCGGATATAAAGGTTTTTAAAGAAATATACGGCGAGAATGCTTTGTATTTCGACCCGAAAGACCCCAACTCAATTGCAGCTGCCATGGAAACTGCAATGTCTATGGGTAGCTCCGATCGTGCCAGAAAGATTTCAAATTCAATCAAGTTTGTAAATAAATATTCTTGGGTTAAAATGGCGAATGAAACCTTGGAAGCATACAAAAAAAGTTGCGATAGTATACGACAGGGTCAATAAGTGGGGAGGTGCCGAACGTGTACTCCTGGCTCTTCATGAAATTTTTCCCGATGCACCTCTTTATACCTCCGTATATGATTCCAAAAAGGCTTCTTGGGCAAAAGTTTTTCCGGCAGTTAAAACATCATTTTTGCAAAAGATTCCTCTTGTCAAGTCGCTTCATGAACTTTTCGGTTGGTTGATGCCTGTTGCCTTTGAGTCATTTAATTTTGATAAATTTGATCTGGTAATTAGTGTTACGTCGGAGGCCGCTAAGGGTATAAAAACCAAACCCGACACTTTGCATATCTGCTATTGTCTGACGCCAACCAGATATCTCTGGAGTTTAAATGACTATTATTTTAAAAACCCTCCGGTTTACTTTAAAATATTTCCTTTTTTTCGTGTAATCTCAAA
>Ga0209210_1000160_pt1 | contig 76929 bp, 75 predicted proteins | sample RifGroA1_FD_183991 | JGI IMG/M metagenome (GOLD analysis project Ga0209210, IMG submission 183991) | Contaminated groundwater microbial communities from Rifle, Colorado, USA - Rifle Groundwater A1 (SPAdes) (version 2) | ecosystem: Environmental > Aquatic > Deep subsurface > Groundwater >...
GAAGGTACGCGCTCGCTTCGCTCGCGCGCTGGGGGGATTTTATGCTGATTTTCCGACACAATCCGCCATTCGCCCGACCAATCCCAACCGACTTTTTTGGCCAGCAAACGGTGGTTCGGAATTGCGAAGCAATTCATCCCGCATTTGCGGGATATCCAATTTTTTCCTTTCCGCCGTAGGCGGAATACGAAGCCAGTTTTTAATCCCGCGCTTTACGGCCAAAGGCGACTAACAATATGAACACCAAATACTTTCTATACGCTCGCAAGAGCACCGAGGACGAGGAACGCCAAGTAATAAGCATTGAAGCCAGCTCGCGGAGTTGGCGGAATTTGCCAAGCGGGAAAATATTGAAATTGCAGAAACTTTTATTGAGAGCAAAAGCGCAAAGAAGCCCGGGCGAGAAATTTTCAACGAGATGATGGGCAAAGTGCAGGAAAGTAAAATGCCTGTCGGACTTCTCGCTTGGCACCCGGATCGTCTCGCCCGAAATTCTGTGGACGGCGGGCTTATCATCTACTCCATAGACACTACCAAAATCGCTTCTTTGCGCTTTCCCACATTTTGGTTTGAGCCAACTCCGCAAGGATTATTTATGCTTCAAGTCGCCTTTGGCCAGTCAAAATACTATTCCGACAATTTGTCGGAAAACGTAAAGCGCGGGATTCGCCAAAAACTTAGGCGCGGCGAGTGGCCCGGCCTTGCACCTTTCGGCTATGTAAATAATCCGAAAACACGAACGATTGAGCCAGACCCGACAAAAGCACGAGTGATAAAGAAAGCGTTTGAGGAATACGCGCAAGGCCGCCATACTTTGCTTTCTTTAGGCGAACGCCTGAGTTTTTGGGGCGTAGTGAGCGGGACCGGAAAACCGCTTTGCAAAGCAACACTCAAAAGAATGCTGACCAATAAAGTGTATCTCGGTTTAATCGTTCACAACTGCGAAACTTATGAGGGCAGTTTTCCGGCAATTGTTTCCAGAGCGACTTTTGAGAAAGTGCAGGAAGTCCTAAAAAACCGAGCCAAGCCGCGCCATTCTAAGAAACGGCACAACTTCCCATTCACCGGACTATTGACTTGCGGTGAGTGCGGAGCGGCTATTACTGCTCAATACGCGCACGGACACGGCGGCACATACAAATACTACCGTTGCACCAAGCGGCTTGGCTCGTGTTCGCAAAGTTATCTGCGCGAGGACTTACTCATAGAGCAACTAAAAGCAGAAATCTCAAAAGTCGCTCTTTGCGAAGACTGGAAAGAAAAGATGTTGGCGCAAGTGGAAGTCTGGGAAAAAGAAAATATCCAGTCTTCGCAATCTTTCGCCCAAAATCTGGAAAAGGAAATCAAGGAAGCCGAGCAAAAACTTGATAGATTGGTAAACGCCTTTTTGGACGGAAGCATTGAAAAGGAAATTTATCTCGCCAAAAAGGACGAGCTTATCACTACAAAAACAGACCTCCAGCGAAGGAAGTCTGATTTTGGGCGAAAGGGAAACAATTGGATTGAACCTTTGCGCGAATGGATTTTAACCGCTCACCACGCGGAAAAACTGGCTTCGTCCAACGAATTTGATGAAATCAAATCGTTGGTGGAAAAAATTGGAACGAACCGCCGCCTGCTGGACAAAAAAGTCGGTTGGGATTGGTCGGGCGAATGGCGGATTGTGTCGGAAAATCAGCATAAAATCCCCCCAGCGCGCGAGCGAAGCGAGCGCGTACCTTCTTCCGAAAACTCCCAAAGTCTAACTTGGTCGGGGTGCGGAGAATTGAACTCCGTCTTCGCGCACCCGAAGCGCGCGTACTGCCGGTATACTACACCCCGTTATTTAATCTTTTCTTTTTTATTTTCTGCGTTTTCCAAAAGCTCGTCTGCGGCCGCGGCGTACTTTTCTGGATTAGAAATAATTTCATTGTGTCCGCCTTTTACCGAAAGAAATCCGTCTATCTTATCAGCTTTCAAAATTTTCTGCATCTTATCCATCGGGAATACCGGATCGCCAACTCCGTTTATAATGAAGATGCCAATCCCTTTTTCGTGGAGATCTTCCAGCATAGCATAGATTTCGCTTTGAGATATGGCCACAGATTCTTTTAAGGCTCTGGCCGGATTTTGACCAATATATTTTATGACTTCCTTAGTAAGGCGTTGAAGCCTGTTTCTTTTTAATTCCTCCTTGCCAAAAATCGCGCCAAAAAAAGTCTGTATGCCGTTTAAATTAAATCTTCCTGCCAATTTTGGAAATTTATCCGGTCCGATAAGGCCCGCCGGATTTACAAAAACTATGTTGCGGAATTTGTCCGGATGTAAAGACGCGGCAATAGCTGTATTGATTGCGCCCTCGGAGTGCGCAATCGCGTCAACTTTTTCAATATCGCCTTTGTCAATTAAAGATAAAAGAGCTAGGGCTTTTCTCAGCTCGTCGGCGAGATATTGTTTTTTAAGCTCGGAATCCATTAATTCTTCATCAGCGCCTTTTCTGGCGTGTGCTAAAGACAAAACCCGCCGATTTTTTTCATAAAGCGTTTTGATGGGGTCTTTATACGCTTCAGGTGTCCCTCCCCAGCCAGGCGCAAATAAAACCGGCGTTTCGGTTTTTAAAAAATCTGGTTTTACGTCAACAGTTTCCAGTTCAGCGTCCAAAACCTTAATTGTTTTTCTCTGCGCAAATTTTTCCTCAAATCCCATGCTATTTGTCGTCTCTTTATAACTTTCCATGTTATTTAACATAATGCTTTTTTTTGATCTTGGAAACCTCTTCCTCTTCCAAGCCGAGACGCTTGGTTTTTCCAGCCTCTGCCAGTTTTTTAAGCTTGCTTTTGGCCAGCGCCGAAAGCTCTTTGGTGCGCTCTCCCAGATATTCCTCCGTATTTTTATCTGGAGAATCCAAAACTTCGTCCATTAGAGCGTTTAAAATCATGCCGACTTTGGGGCCCGGCTGGACGCCGGCGATTTCCATTATCTTATTCCCATTTATCTTGAGCATTGTTACCGTAATCGGATCCCTCTGTAATTTTTCAACCAAAAACCGGAAATGGCGCAATTTGTAGGGCTCGGCCTTAGGAACGCCCGAGCCGATGCGGTCGCAGATGCGCACGCGTATCAAATCCTCCATATCCTCCGGACCAACGCGCGAGATGAGGCGCCGGACGGATGAATCGGTTACCTCATCAACGTTGTAATAAAAAAGGTGGTAGCGGACAAGTTTAGCGACTTTCTCCACAAAATCGTTTCCGTATTTAAGGCGAGAAAGAACCTGCGCAGACATTTTCTCTCCGATAACTTCGTGGTTGTAAAAAGTGGAGTTCGGGCCATTCCCGCGCTTGGCGCGCGGTTTGCCAATATCGTGGAAAAGCGCGGACATGCGCACGACTAATGGCCATTTTTCCTTAGCGGCATGGTCCAACGAGCGCAAATTGTGCTCCCAGACGGTATAGATATGGTGCTTGTTTTGCCCAACCCCGTAGCCCTCCTCCAGTTCAGGCAAAAATAGCTTTAAAATACCGAATTCGCGGAGCATTTCAATGCCCAAAGACGGTTTTTGACTCATGATTATCTTTGAAAATTCGTCGCGGATTCTTTCTTTAGCAATAACGTCCAAAAGGCGCGCTTTTTCCATCAGCGCTTTTTTGGTGTTTTCATCAATTTGAAAATCCAATTCAGCAGCTAGCCTTACGGCGCGCATAATCCGTAGCGCGTCTTCTTCAAAACGCTCGTTGGGATCGCCCACGGCGCGGATTAATTTTTTCTCCAAATCTTGCTGTCCGCCAAAGGGGTCAATCAAGCTCGCGCCGGGGAAGAAGTCCGACTTCTTTGGGATCTCGAAGTCGGACTTCGAGGAGGGCGCGAACTTCATCGCCATTGCGTTTATCGTAAAATCTCTTCTTGCCAAGTCTTCCTCCAATTTGTCCGCAAATTTAACCTCATCAGGATGGCGTTTGTCAGAATACTTTCCTTCCAATCTGTAGGGGGTGATTTCTATGGTGCGTAGCCTCGGATTTTCCGAATCAGTAACCACGCTTACTGTCCCAAATTTATTTTCATAAAAACTTTTGGGAAAAAGCCCCTGGATTTTTTCCGGCTTTGCGTTGGTGGTGATGTCCCAATCCTGCGGCGTCCTTCCAATTAAAAGATCTCTCACGCACCCGCCAACAAGATACGCCTCAAAACCGGCGCTATCTAAAATAGCGAGCGCCGCGCGAACTTCTTTGGGAATAGTGAAATTCATAATTTTTTACGCCCTCGCCCCGATTTGAACGGGGAATACATGGTCCGAAGCCATGCGTGATATCCGTTTCACCACGAGGGCATTTAAGCCAAATTTAACATGTTTTTGGACATTTGACAAATACCTTGAAAAGGAGTATAATAGGGGTAGATCTGAATAAGTTACTGCTTCCACTAGGGCTACGGATATAGAAGTGCATTAAACATGCCATTTAATTAAAATAATAAGGCATAGCACTCACATGTCTGTTCCGCAGTCCTATCGGGAGCAATAGCTATTTCCTCCTCCTCCCATGAAAAGCTTTATGGACTTCTTTTAATTGTCTATCCGTAAAATGGGTGTAAATTTGGGTGGTGGAAATGTTGGCGTGGCCAAGCATGGCTTGAACGGAGCGCAAATCGGCTCCGTTTTGCAAAAGATCGGTGGCAAAAGCGTGGCGCAGGACATGCGGAGTAACTTTTTTGGAAATACCCGCCGCAATGGCGTATTTTTTAATCATTCTTTGGATTGAGCGCGGGGTTACCGGAAATAATTTTTCGTTATCAACTTCTCCTCTTTTTTCAAGATATTTTTTAATGGCATCTTTGGCGCGATCTGACAAAAACACCACCCGAATTTTCCCGCCCTTCCCGCGGACGGAAAATTCATCCCTTTTTAGGTTTATTTCATCAATGTTTAAATTGCAAAGCTCCGAAATACGGAGTCCCGTTGAAAAAAATAATTCCAAAATTGCTTTGTCCCTCAAAATTTTTGCGGATGTTCCTTTGGGGATGTCCAGTAATCTTTCCAAATCCTCCGGACTTATAAGGTCCAGTTCCCGCTGGGGCAGTTTGGCAAGCTCAATTTTACCTGTATCCAAAGAAGCAATGTTGCGCTTCGCCAGATATTTCAAAAACATCCGGAGGGCAATAACATAATAATTCTGCGTGGGCTTATTTAAATTGGCACGATTAAGATACAATCTGTATTTTCTGACTAAATCCTCACTTATGTTTTTGGGCTCGCTAATTTTGGCGAAAGCAAAAAATCTTTTTAAATACCTGTCGTAATTTTCCACCGTCTTTACTGCCCGCCCTTTTTCTATCTCCAAATATTCCAGAAATTGTTTTTTTAATTCTAAAATACTAGCCATGGTTTTATTTTACTATATTTTGCGACACTTTTAAAACATTGCAAAAAGCGCGCCCATTGCTAAACTTATTTAAGATACTTCGCCGGAACAATGGAGGGTTTATGAGGATTGCAGAGTGCGCGAGTTGTTTTAAAAACCAGACAAGCGGCGACCTTGAAAGAATACGGTTTGTTTACAAGGGCTTCATTATGAAAATAACGAAGCGGCCACACGAGTGCGAACAATGCGCGAAACGCCGGCACACCGAAATTTTCAACCGGCACAATGCAGAGAATTGCCTAGCAGCGGCGACGTTGGGAGGCCTAGAAATAAACTGGTGGCGCTATGTAAAAATAATTCAGAGAGGAGACGCCATAAGAAAACACGGCGCGACCAGAGTTCTTTTGGATTTAGGAGTGCTTTCGCTTAAAGAGACGGGGCGCTACAGCATTCTTAACAAGGGGATGCTTGTTGGGCCAACGGCTAACCGTTTCTTAGGGCTTTATTTTAAAAGAAAAAGCGATGCGGCGGCATTTGCCAGTATCGCGCTAATGAGCGACAGCAGCTACGAGATTATCGAGATCGGCGGGGCAGCTTAGCCCCTTTTTAATTTACGGTTTTGTTTTTAACTCATTTATGTTATAATCAGCCCAATGTTAAAATCGCGGACAAAAAAGAAAATAGTGGAGGCACATAGAGTTCACGAAAAAGATACAGGTTCCGCAGAGGTGCAAGTGGCTTTGCTGACTAAAAGAATTGACGAGCTCACCGATCACTTAAAAAAACACCCCAAAGACAACCACTCGCGAAGAGGGCTTCTTACGATGGTTTCAAAAAGAAAAAGATTTTTGGAGTATCTCCAGAAAACAAATAAAACGTCTTACGAAAAGTTGATTAAAAAGTTAGGGCTTAGAAAATAAAATGCCGGATATCAAACATAAAAATCAGCGCGTCGCGGTCTTTATTGACGCGCAGAATTTGTACCACTCCGCGCGGAGCCTTTTTGGCGGGCGGGTGAACTTTAAAAATCTGCTCCAAATAGCCATCAGCGGAAGGCAACTTATCCGCGCGTTTGGCTACGTTATACGCACCAAAACCGGCGAAGAAAAACCATTTTTTGAGGCGCTCATCAAACTCGGAATTGAAACCAGAGAAAAAGACCTTCAGGAATTTTTCGGCGGAGCGAAAAAAGCGGATTGGGACGTGGGATTGGCGGTAGACGCTATCCGCACGGCGGAAATTGTGGATACAATTGTTATCGCCTGCGGCGACGGCGACCTTATTCCCTTGGTTGAATATCTAAAAAATCAAGGGCGAAGAGTTGAAATCATTGCTTTCGGCCGCTCAACATCCGGCAAACTTAAAGAAATCTGCGATGAATTTGTGGATTTAGGCGAAGAACCCGGGAAGTACATAATAAAAAAGTAATAACCTCCCAAAACTCAAAAAATCGCATTCCGGATGGGCGCAAAAAAGAACTGGTTGCCTGCTTGTCCACCACACTTTGTCTTTTTTCGTTGTGGCATCTTGATAAATACCAGCAACCTTAATCATGCGGCGACAGCAATGCCGGCGAAACCAAGCTCTACCGATTATTCTCACGCCCCTGAAATTAACCACACCGCCAAGAAGCCTAGTTGCCGACTCTGTATACTCTATATAGTTTGCTATTGTTGTCATAAACATTCCTCCCTCTGCCAGATTTTCTGTTTCAAGTATACACCCAGCCGCTAATCTTGTCAATAGTGACATTTTTGGGCGGGCAATATAAAATTTAGACATGACTTACAAATCAACTATTATAATTAACAAAGAAGGCAAATGGTTTGTCGCTCATTCTTTAGAATTGGGTGTTGCCAGCCAGGGGAAAACCATTGAAGAAGCACAAAATAATTTAAGAGAGGCGATTGAACTTTATTTGGAAGACCAACCCGAACTTAAAAGACAACTGTCGCAAAAAGATTCAGCGCCCATGGTGACATCTCTAGAATTTAAGCATGTCTAAGACATTCTCCGGAAAGGGGCTTGTTAAAATTTTAAGCCGCCAGTTCGGCTTTTATTTTGTTTCGCAAAAAGGAAGCCATATAAAATTGCGCAGGAAAATCGGCAACAAAACCTTTACCACAATCGTGCCTCTTCATAAAGAGCTTGCGCCAGGAACTTTCCGCGCATCACTCAAGCTCGGCGGGCTCGAAGAAGACAAATTTTGGAAAGTAGTGAAGAAATAAAAAAAGCCACCGGGATTTCCGGACGGCTTGACACCGCTAAATCTAAAGAATAGTATCTAAGTATTATTAATTAACATTGATGGTCTCCGGATAGATAGGCTATTTATGTAGTCTAGAATCTGGAGAGCATTGCGTAAAAATATGCAATCAAAAAAATTTACGATGGAAGTCGGAGGAAAAACTCTTACCGCCGAGTTTACTGATTTGGCGCACCAAGCCAACGGGTCTTGTTTGGTGACTTACGGCGGGACAGTTGTTTTGGCAACCGCCGTGCAAAACAAATCCATGCGCGAGGGAATAGATTTTTTCCCACTCACGGTGGACTACGAAGAAAAATTCTATGCTGCAGGGATGATTTTGGGCTCGCGCTTCATGCGCAGAGAAGGCCGGGCGTCAGACGAAGCTATTTTAGTTTCGCGCCTCATTGACCGCTCTATTCGCCCGCTTTTCAACCAAAAAACAAGAAATGAAACACAGGTTATTGTGCTTACACTTTCAATTGATGAGGACAATGACCCGGACGTGCTTGCGATTTTAGCAACCTCTCTGGCACTGGGAACTTCCAATATTCCTTGGGCAGGGCCTATAGGCGCGGTGAGGATTGGCAAAGTTGACGGGAAGCTTGTAATAAATCCAACTTATAAAGACCGCGAAGACGCGTCCTTAGACACAGTAATCTGCGGCATGGGCGGCAAAGTGAATATGATGGAGGCGGCCGCGACGGAAATTGTTGAAGATGAGATAATGAAAGCACTTGAGCTTGCCGCGGCCGAAAACGACAAGCTTTGCGAGTTTCAAAATAAAATCATAAAAGACATCGGCGTGCCGAAAGCAGAAATCCGGCTCGCCGAAGCGCCGGTGGACATGCGCGCGGAATTTCAGAAAAAAGTCATAAAAAAACTGGAGGAAACAATCTACATAAAAGAAAAGCTGAACCGCTACGAAGCGATGAATGAATTAAAAAGGCAGTGGATGGAAGAATGCGAAGAAAATTTTAAGGATACTCCGCATAATATCGCCGATTCTCTTTTTGAAGACGCGATTAACAATATTGTCCACAAAAATATAATAGAAAAAGAAAAAAGGCCCGACGGCCGCGGGTTAAAGGAACTGCGCCAGCTCTTTGCCAAAGCCGGAGTTTTGCCGCGGACACATGGCTCGGGAGTTTTTTACAGAGGCGAGACGCATATCCTTTCCGTCGCCACTTTGGGCGCCCCCTCGGATGTCCAGCTGATTGAAGGAATGGAGGTGCGCACCAAAAAAAGATTCATGCACCATTATAATTTCCCGCCGTTTTCGGTGGGGGAGATAAAACCGATGCGCGGGCCCGCGAGGCGCGATATCGGCCACGGCGCTTTGGGAGAAAAAGCTCTGGTCGCGGTGATTCCTCCAGCTGAAATATTTCCTTACACCATCCGTGTAGTTTCTGAAACCTTGTCATCAAACGGCTCAAGTTCAATGGGTTCGGTAACCGCGGGCGCTTTAGCGCTTATGGACGCGGGCGTGCCGATAAAAGCGCCAGTGGCTGGAATCGCCATGGGTTTAATGTTTACAAACGGCGGCAACTATAAAATCCTAACCGACATCCAAGGCCCGGAAGACCATCACGGCGACATGGACTTCAAGATCGCTGGCACCAAAAACGGAATCACCGCTGCGCAGATGGATGTGAAAGTGGACGGAATTCCTTTAAAAATTATGAAAGAGGCGCTTTTACAGGCCAGCGAGGCGCGGCTCCAAATTTTAGATGTTTTAATGAAAGAGCTGCCAGCGCCAAGAAAAGAACTTTCTCCTTACGCGCCGCGGATTTTAACCATGCATATAAATCCGGACAAAATCCGCGACGTCATCGGCCCTGGAGGCAAAATGATTCAATCAATCGTGGCGGAGACCGGCGCTGAAATTGATATTGAGCAGGATGGAACTATTTTTATTACTTCACCAAGCCAGGAAAGCCTGAAAGCGGCTGAAGAAAAAATAACAATGCTGACAAAAGAATTTGAGATAGGCGAAGTATTTGACGGAACAGTCACGCGCATTTTCCCGTTCGGCGCGATGGTTGAAGTCGCGCCCAAACAGGAGGGGCTCGTGCATATCTCGGAGCTCGCGCCATTCCGCGTAAATCAAGTGACGGATGTTGTCGCGCCCGGAGATAAAGTTAAAGTAAAAGTCGTAGGGATCGACGATCAAGGCAGAGTGAATCTTTCAATTAAAGCCGTAGAGGCCCTCCAGCTAAAATCGCACGAGGAACGGAGAGCTGGCGAAACGGAGGCGAGAAAACAAGCTCAGCGCAGACCGCGTAGATAGTAGGAGGTAGGCCGTGATAAAATAAATTATGGCTGAAAAGCAAAAGGAAATTCCTAAAATAAGGACGTTCAAAACCGACGCCGAGATTTTTATGAGGGAGAAAAAAATTTCGCAGCTGGATATGGCGCGTGGCGCGTATATCGCAGATAAAGACGTTTTACGAGTGGTTCCAACCCGGCGTTTCAACTACAAAATAATAATTTTCGCGGGCATTGCCGTATTAATTGTAGGGTTGGCTGTTTTTTTCGCTTTCAGATTATTTTTTCAGGCCGCGCCCGCGCCAGCAGGACAGGCTGAAAAACCGACCGCCAATTTTTTGCCGATGGACGGAATCAAAGAAATAATATTTTCCGAAGCCAATCCCGGCGCGCTGACAAGTGCGCTCTTGGAAGAGCGTGGGAAAAACCTCCGCTTTGACACAGTGGTTTATTTGCCGATTAAAATTCTGAAAAACACCGGCGAAGAAAAATTTTTGAGGGCTCCGGATTTGACGCGCGCGCTCGCTTGGCAGACACCTTCGGAATTTTTGGATAACCTCCGGCCGGATTTCAATCTGCTGACCGTCTATGGGCGGAATTCGCGGGATATCGCGGTTATTTTAAAAATTAAAAATTTTCCGAGCGCTTTGGCATCGCTTTTTAGTTGGGAGCGGACACTCTGGCAGGATTTCAAGCCGTTTTTGCAAGCCGAGGACATAAAAAATATTTCGCAATTTGCTTTCGTGGACGACATCATAAAAAACAACGATGCCCGCGTCTTTAAAAACGTCAACGGAAAAATTATTCTTGGCTACTCTATCTTCAGCAAGCAATACGTCATCATCTCCACTTCCCGCGATGCGCTCTCAACAATCCTAGACCGTCTCATCGCTTTGCCCCCGAGATAAAAGTTTGATAAGATAATTCAATGACTCTAGATTTAGATTATTTTAAAAGACAATTGGAGGAGGAGAAAACGCGCTTAGAGGGGGAATTAGGAACGATCGCGCACAGAAACCCGGACGCGCCGGAGGATTGGGTGGTAACTCCGCCGGATCTTAATGTTATGCGGGCAGCTAAAGAAGAGGTGGCCGACCAGGAAGAAGAATTGGAAAACGCGGCAAGCGTTGAATATAATTTGGAGTCGCGCCTCAAAGATATCAATGAAGCTTTAGAGCGCGCGCGGCAGGGAAAATATGGTACCTGCTCTGTTGACGGAGAGCCGATTGATGAAGCCCGCCTCCGAGCCAATCCAGCAGCCACAACCTGCGTTAAACACGGAAATTAAAATATATGTTCACAATTGACCAAAAATTCCCGCATTTCTCACTGGAAATATACGATCCGATTAAAGATGATGTTGGGAAAATTTCACTAGCAGATTTTGCAGGCAAATGGCTTGTCTTATTTTTTTATCCGGCAGATTTTACTTTTGTCTGCCCGACCGAATTAGTGGATCTCCAGAGAAGATTTGATGAATTTAAAAATTTGAATGCCGAGATAGTTTCAGTTTCCACTGATACCGTTCATACCCACAAAGCTTGGATTGAGATGGAAGAAATTCTCAAAGGTATAAAATATAAAATGGCGGCCGACCACAACGGAAAATTTTCCAAAGATCTTGGTATTTACTACGAAGAGAGCGGGAAGTCGCATCGTGCCGCATTTATTATTGATCCCGACGGCATTTTAAGATCAGCTCAAGTAGTCGCAGACGAAATAGGAAGATCCGCCGGAGAAATACTCAGACAACTAAGGGCGCTTAATTTCGTCCGCAAAAATCCCGGCCACGTCTGCCCGGCTTCTTGGGACGAGGGGGCACAAACGCTCCAGCCCTCCATCAAAAAAGCCGGGAAGGTTTACAAAGAGTTGGCAGGAAATTAGTTAAAGTTATATTTGTATAAAAATAAAACCTCTCAACGATTGCTCGAGAGAGGCTTAGTAGAATCTGACTGCGGGTGGCTTTCCTTGGAAACCTGCGCCTTTCACTTTAATCGCAAACCCAATATCCTGCGGCACATGAGAAATTCTTTCCTTGGCTAAATCAAGAGCTAGTTTCCGCAAGCTCTTGAGCCCAAGAATTTTTTTTACCATGCCAGCGAGGCGCTCGTCATGGATGCGCGGATCCACCACGAAGTTCTGCCCATCGAAAATTCTGGCTCTCAAAAGTACAATGTGGCGCCCAAACATAATGTCGGCGAAAACCGGAATTTTCGCAACTACCGGGTTGTCAATGTCATAAACCCAAATAAAATCTATCGGGATTCGTAACGACAACCCTTTCCATGACTCCGGCTCCCAGGCCGGGAATTCCGCTTGGTCTGTTTTCCTTTCAATGAAAGCAGTGATATCCGCCGTGTGTTTCTCTTGGAGCGCCTTGTAGACGATTGCGTTTAAAAAATTAATCCGCTTCATGTGCCAGAACGGAGTATCGATGAATTTGAAGCCCGCCGTTGCATCGCTGAAAACCATATGATGTGGGCCAGGATAGACATATAATCCGTTCAGCGTTACCGCATCCCCAAGTCGCAGTGAGCACCAGGCGTGCCTGTCGCCTTTTTCTTCAATACCGCGATGCAACGAGAGCAATCTCAGCGTGCCTACTTTCAGCCATATTCTTTCCATTTATATTTTCTCCTTTCAGATTTATTCCAATTTGTTCCAAGCACAATATAGCACACAGTGTAAAATATGCAATTGCTTTTTATAGATGGTTTGCTAAAGTAGCTGGAATGGCAATTAAGCTTCATTCTGCGGAGGTTGTGGGACTCTCGGGAAAAATTATTGACGTTGAAATTGATTTATCCCCGGGGCTTTTTAGTTTTGCGATTGTCGGCCTTGCGGACAAGGCTGTTGCCGAATCAAAAGAGCGGATTTCAGCCGCGATAAAAAATTTGGGAGCAAGAAGCCCGCAGAAAAAAAATCAAAGAGTCGTTATCGCTCTGGCGCCGGCCGATCTCAAAAAAGAAGGGCCGGTTTTTGATCTGGCGATCGCGCTTTCTTATCTTTTGGCTTCAAAGCAGGCAAATTTTGACCCGAAGAACAAGGTTTTTTTGGGAGAACTCGCTCTTGACGGCTCGCTTCGGCCGGTAAAAGGCGTTTTGGCGCTCGCCGAGGAAGCGAGGCGTGCGGGATTTTCTGAAATCTACGTGCCAAAAGAAAATGGGGTGGAGGCCGCGCTAGTTGATGGGCTTAAAAGTTTTGAAGCCGGGTCGCTGGAGGAAATTTTAAATCATCTGGAAGGAAAATTTCCGATAAAAGAGAGCCGCAAAACCACGTTTGATCTTTCTGACGCCGTCAGCTTGCTTGATTTTTACGATGTCCGCGGGCAGGAATCCGCAAAGCGAGGGCTGGAAATTGCCGCCGCTGGAGCCCACAACGCTCTCATGATCGGGCCTCCGGGCACCGGAAAAACAATGCTAGCGCGAGCTTTCGCGTCCATTTTACCGCCACTTTCCCGCGACGAAGCGCTTGAGGTTACAAAAATACACTCCATCGCCGGCGCATTAAAAGAGAATGAATTTGTTTTGCGTCACCGACCATTTCGCAACCCGCATCATACTTCTTCTTATGTTTCTTTGGTGGGAGGAGGAACATATCCCAAGCCGGGGGAGATAACCTTGGCGCACCGCGGGGTGCTTTTTCTGGACGAATTCCCGGAATTTGAAAGGCGCGTCATTGAAGTTTTGCGCCAACCCCTAGAAGACAAAGTAGTCACAATCTCGCGCGCAAAGGCAACGCTCAATTTTCCGGCGCAGATTATGATGGTGCTCGCGATGAACCCCTGCCCTTGCGGGAATATGGGCTCCAATAAAGCCTGCGTCTGCAACTCCGCGGCTATTAACCGCTACCAAAGAAAGATCTCCGGGCCGATTGTTGACCGGATTGATTTGTGGCTAGGGGTTTACGGGATTGAACATAAAAAACTGGAGGATGACCAATCGCCAAGAGAAAGTTCTGCGGAGATCAGAAAAAGAGTTGGGTTGGCGCGGGAAATTCAAAAGAAAAGATTTGTTGGTCAGAACATAATGACTAACTCCGAAATGTCCGTGCGCGATATTAAAAAATACTGCGCATTGGATGACGAGTCAAAATCCATCCTCCAACAAGCCGCCGCGCGGCTAGACCTTTCTTCTCGTTCGTATCACCGCGTCATCAAACTCGCCCGCACCATCGCCGACCTGGCAAACGAACGAAACATAAAAAAAGAGCACCTCCTTGAGGCACTCCAGTATCGTCCGAAGCAGTTGACCTGATCGGCCAGCCCTGAAGCGGCGCGGGGTTTTGATTTTCTTGGCAAAACGTCTCATCTTCTTCGCCGACTAGATCACAAAATTTCTTCTGGGCTTTGACCAATCTCTCTGTCGCTTTTTTTATCTCTTCTTTAAGTTCAAATAGCCGTTTTTTGACCCCTTCTTTTTCAGACGGCGTTGTAGCCCTCGCGTTCAATAACTGCTTTAGCTCCGCACGATATCGCGCTCGAAAATTTTTGCTTTCCAAAAGAATCTGTTGAAACTCGACGAACGCTCGATTCACGCGGATTTTGTGTATCCACTGATATCCAACACCCACGTAAATCCACGCGACAAAAATAATAACCCCCCAAACAAAATATTTTTTAATCATCTCCGTCTCCCCCTTCTGTGTTTCTGTGACAATTATACACCACTAAATAAAAAATAAAACGCGCAAGGACGGAGTTCCGCAGAAGCGGAGTATCCTTACGCGCTTGAAATTTGGAAGGAAGGATAGGCGTGTTTAGCTCGCGATAGCCGCCGGCGCCGCGGGTTTTGACGCTCTGACCTTGACCTTTTTCAAAACGCGGCCAATAGTGATGTCACAGGCATGAGAAACGGAGATCGAAATCTTCCCCTTCTCTCCCACTCTGACGAAGGCGCTTTCCGGCACAACTATCCGAAGCCCGGACGCAGTCACAGTCGCCATAGGCATTGGAATCGCATCCACCATTTCCCCGCTACGAGTTGCTACTCGGAGCGGTGTGGGGCTGGCTTCACGAGTTGGGTGTGGCGCTGGGACTACTGCCCGATCACTCGTCCACGCGAAACCAACATACCTGGCCCAAGAGAAAATCACGTCGTTCGCACATCCCTGGAGGAAATATAACTCCTCCTTGTGCTCATCAGGAAATCGGAAATGCGAGCGGTAAGCAGGTTCGCGACGCAGACGCCTGGGTTCACGCCTGTCGCGGTATTGCACCATTCCGTTCCCGGAAAGAAATCCCGACTCAATCTCGCCAACGCGAACAGGACGTTCGGCTGAAAGATTAGCGCTTGGGTTTTCCTCGCCGTAATGACGCTCCGCAATTCTCTGGAAACGCTCCTCCACATCGCACGGCCTTGTCGGCGGAATACCGCCTTCTACAACGGGACTGCCAGAAGTGATGGGATTCAGAAACCGCCAACGATGAGCTCGAAAGATTGCATAAGGCACGGAGGTCGCCACGAGAACGAGAAACAGAAGTATGCTTGCAAGAAGGCCAAACCACCGCGAATCGTAAAACGATTCGGAGATCCCGGCTTCTGCCTTAAGCTCAGAGAGCGACATGAGTTCTCCAGAAATGCCGAGTGCCGTCAGTCCCCGAAGCTGTTCACCCGGCCGTACGATTACGACCACGCCTTTGTCGCCGCGGTCATACATCCGTCCCGGCTCCTTAAGATAAGGATTTAGGTCGAGAAGTTCGCCCCACCTCGTCGGGTCATCCAAGTATTTCCCGGATAACGCCCACAGGGTGTCGTCCTTCTGGACCTTGTAAACCTCGAGATCGGCGAATGCCGTCGCGCTAAACATTACCAAAAACAGAAGAGAAAAAAGTATCCTATTCATATTGCGCCTCCATTTGTGTTGTCGCCAGCGAGATATTCCTGGCCTACTCTGCCCACCATTATACACCCGCAAACTAAAAAAGTCAAGGGGTGGCTTGACTTGAGAAAAAAGCTTTATTGTTAAGGTTAAATCTAATAAATCTGCGCGGCGCCGCGGATTTCAAAGTGAACATGGCAGCCGGATGAATTGCCGGTAGAGCCGACTGTGCCTATCATAAACCCTTGGGGCACGTATTGGCCGACTGAAACAAAAATCTGCGACAGGTGCGCGTAAACCGTCTGCGTGCCGTTGGGATGCGCGATTGCAACATATTTTCCGTATCCGCCGTTCCAGCCTTGGCTCCTGGCAACAATGACTGTTCCTTTAGCCGACGCGTAAACCGGAGTCGAGCAACTGGCAGCCATATCCACGGCGTTAAATCCATGAAGTCCCTGGGTTTTACGCCCGCCGGCAATTGGCCTCATAAAATATCCGATGAGTTCCGGCCCTCCGGTTCCGCGCACCTGCGCCGGCCGCCCAGGCACAGGAGCAAGCTCCGCGTTAGGGATGAAAAGAGTCATGCCTTCCTCCAGAGAACCGTCTGCCGGCAGATCGGGATTATGGTCAATAATTTCCTGCACATCGCCTTTATATTTTACGGCTAAAGCTTTAATTGTGTCTCCTTTTTTAACCGTAACTTGAAAGCCATCTAAGGGAAAAATCACTAACGTGTCTCCAGTTTTAATCAAATCGCCGCGTTTTAAGTCGTTCGCCCAATAAATTGTTGCGACCGAAACCCCGAACATATCCGCGATTTTGGAAAGCGTGTCGCCGTCACGCACAGTGTAAGTCGTAATCTGATCAAGCTTGTAAGTCTCAAAGTCGGCTAAGCTTCCCATGGGGCCAACCACCGGAAGAATAGATGAGTCTTCCACAATATTCATAACCGCGCCACCGGTCGCCGCTTTGGGATCGGCGGCGCTGGGAGCTTTTAGAAGTGGGAGGTTTTGCGAGTTGTAAGAGGAAGCATTGCTTTGCCCGCCGCTGAATAAATTACCTAAAAATGAAAAAAAACCGGCATGCGCGGCCTGAGCAAATGCTAAAAATAGCATCAAAAAGACGCCGGAGGCGGGCAAAAATAAGCCTTTAAGATGTGCCTTATTTAAAATAGTTTAAAAGTTTAAAAGCTAATTAATGGCGCTCGCCTGCAAAAAAACCTTATTTCAAGCCAAACTTTGGCTCCGATGCTTCCCATCCGACCATTAAGCTAAGTATAGCGCTTTTAAAAGCCAAAATCAACCTCGTCCAAAAAGCTATCCACACCCCACAAAACTGCTATCATACGCTCATGGCGAAACTGGGCGACTTAAATTCCAAACAAAAAGAGGCTGTGGAGACAACGGATGGGCCGGTTTTGGTAATTGCCGGGGCGGGGGCCGGAAAAACCAAGGTCATCACCGAACGGATCAAATATTTGATTGAAAAAGGTGTGGCGTCCCAATCAATTTTGGCCGTCACTTTCACCAATAAGGCGGCGGAGGAGATGAAAAGCCGAATCGCGCGCGTGGGTCCATTCATCGGCACTTTCCACGCTTTAGGACTTCTGATTATCCGCGAAAATCTGAAAAAGCTTGGTGTAGCAAAAAATTTCACGATTTTAGATGAAGATGACTCTCTGAAACTCATAAAAGAATGCTTAGTAGAATCAAGAATTGACCCTAAACAGTTTGACCCCTCAAGAATCAAAAACAATATTTCTCGGCTGAAAAATCAGATGATGACGGCAGATGAGTTTATTGAAAACCCGCCCGACGGCGAGGCAGGAAATGTTTTTAGAAAAATGCTCGGAAAAGTCTGGCGGCTTTATGAAGAAAAAACCAAAGCGCAGAATTTGTTGGATTTTGACGATTTGCTTTTAAGGCCGGTTTTGCTTTTTAAAAAAGATAAGGAGGCGCTGAAAATATATCAGGGGCGCTGGCGCTATATACATATAGATGAATACCAAGACACCAACGAGGCGCAGTATGTTTTGTCACAGATGCTGGCTGAAAGCAGCCGTAATATTTTGGCGGTAGGGGACATTGACCAGGCAATCTACAGCTGGAGAGGAGCGGATTTTAAAAATGTTTTGAATTTTCAAAAAGATTACCCGGACGCCAAAATTGTTTTTTTAGAAGAAAATTATCGCTCAACGGACATTATTCTGGAGGCGGCCAACGCCGTGATAACGCATAATAAATTCCGCATCCCGAAAAATCTCTGGACGAAAAGAGTGGGTGAACATCAAATCCGAATCCTGTTCGCGGAAGACGAGAAAAAAGAAGCTGAAATGGTGGCCGGGGAGATAAAATTTCTAAAAACAAACATAAAACTGAGCGAGATTGCGGTTCTTTATCGCACAAACGCACAGTCGCGCGCCTTGGAAGAAGTTTTTTTAGCAAAAAATATTCCCTACAAAATCACGGGCGGTACACGTTTTTACGAAAGGCGCGAAATAAAAGATCTGCTGGCCTACTTGAAGTTGATTCAAAATCCCAACGACGAATTAAGTTATAAAAGAATCGCCAATGTCCCGCCGCGCAAAAAACAAAAAATAGATTTCGACAAGCTTATGGAAGAATTGCGCAAAGAATCTAAAAATCCCAACGCGCATGAATTTTTAAAAAGATTAATTAAAAAAATCGGCTACCACCAATATATTAATGACGGCACCGAAAAAGGCTTGGAAAGATGGCAAAACATTGAAGAACTTATTGGCCTGGCAAAAAAACTTGACGCGAATCTTGAAAACTTTTTAGAGCACGTTTCGCTTTTTTCCATTGATGATAGATATGACCGAGCCGAAGATAGAGTAAGTTTAATGACCATGCATACAGCCAAAGGACTGGAATTTGACGCTGTTTTTGTGGTGGGTTTGGAGGAAGGACTTTTCCCGCACACACTTTCATTTGAGCCGGAAGACTTGGAGGAGGAGCGCCGGCTTTACTACGTGGCCATAACCCGCGCCAAAACCCGTCTCTATCTGACCACGGCCGGGTGCCGGACTCTTTTCGGGGAACGCGCGATAAATATGCCGTCCAGATTTTTAAAAGAAATACCGAGTCACTTGTTGGTTTATTTAAATAAACAAGAAAGCGAAGAAAATATTTATGTTGAATAAACAAAACAAATATCTAGGCCAACATTTTCTGAAAAATAAAAAAATTTTGGAGGAAATGGCACGCGCGGCGGAAATTTCTAAAAAGGACATTGTTTTGGAGGTAGGCCCCGGCACAGGAACACTTACGGAAATCTTAGCCCCACGCGCTAAAAAGATGATTGCGATAGAAAAAGACCGCGAATTAGTTGCTTTGCTTCGAGAAAAATTCAGACATTATAAAAATGTCGAAATAGTCTATGGTGACATTCTAAAGTTTCGAACTTCGGATTTCGAATTTCAGATTTCACAACCTTTTAAGATTGTGTCTAATCTCCCTTACTACATCACTTCTCGTTTTCTACGCCTATTTCTGACCCAAACCGAGTTTAGGTCAAAACTTATGGTCTTGATGGTGCAAAAAGAGGTCGCTGAAAGAATTTTGGCGCGCGACGGCAAAGAGTCTTTACTTTCGCTTTCGGTGAAAGCTTACGCTAAAGCGGAAATTATACGGCGCGTTTCAAAAAATCTTTTCTCACCTCCTCCAAAAGTTGATTCGGCGATAATAAAAATTTCTGATATATCCAGTAATTTTTTCAAACAAAATAAAATAGATGAAAAAAACTTTTTTGAAGTTCTGCGAGCCGCGTTTCAGAAAAAACGCAAAATGCTCCGGCATTCTTTAAAACAATTTAAGATTCCGCAAAAATATCAGAACAGGCGTCCAGAAGAGTTGTCATTAGAAGATTGGGTTAAAATTGTAGTAAAATAATAATATGTTAAAGAGCACGCGCCTTGTTCTAGTTCCGGCATTGATTATATCTTTACTCGCGCCTTCTTTTGCCGCCGCGGCTCTGCCTCCGTTGCCATCTAATTTGCCGTCCAAGGAAAGCTTGCTACAATTTAAATTAAACAAACCGTTCGGGGGAAAAATCACTAAAATCCAAGCTTGCATGACCCCGCCGGGTTTTATTTTGCATATAGGCCCTCCTATGGGCGGCGAGTACTTCTTAAATCCGGCAACAAGCAAAATACATGCCTTTGGTGTAATCCAGCCCGGCGTCTGGACTTTGGGCAATGCCGCGCCAGTTCCCATCAATTGTTCGAAAGGGAATCCAGCGGGCATAGGCGGATTTAGTATGGGAGGGCTTTTGGGCAATGCAGTTTCCAACGGTCTTCTTCAAGTAAATCCTATAGAGTTTGTTAATATTGCCGGAGCAGGCACAAATATTGCAACAAATGTGATTAAAGGGGTGGAAATCGTAGGCCCCGCGGGGGGGCTTATAGTGACTGGCGTGTTAGGCGAAACGTTTTCTGGACTTTCTGGAGCGTTGTCAGGCTTAAGCGGATTTTTGCCCGGCATAGGTATCATAAGCTCACTGGCAAGCGGAGATTTTTTTGGCTCTGCTTTAACCTTGGCCAGCTTATTTGATCCAACTGGAATTACTGCCATTGCCTCGTTAATTTTTAATTTGTTAGGCATAAATTTCGGTAAAAAACCCCCATCTTTGGGTTCTGCCTACCCAATAATACACATCGGCACTAGTGAGGCGCCAGCTTTTTAGTCATCCACACCCAGATTTTCATACAAAAATGGTACAATTAAGGAAGTGAAATGGGCTATTTACCGTCAAAAAATTTCATAGCCCTTGTTTCGTCATTCCTGGTGGTAATTCTCACAGGTTACTTTGGGTTGAAAATATGGAATTCGGCTCCATCGCGACCCCAAACCACAAACTCCCAATCCTCAATCTCTTTCCTTGCCGCCTACAAAGACGCCAGCCGCGACGCAGACAGTGATAATCTTAAAGATTGGGAAGAAATTCTCTGGAAAACTGACGTAAACAAGCAGGACACAGACGGCGACGGTGCGCCGGACGGCGAAGAGGTAAAAGATGGGCGCGATCCAACAATCGCAGGACGCAAACTTGCTAATGGTCCGCCGGCTGGCGGATGGAGTGACGCTTTTTTAGAACTGGAAAAGGCCAGACCAAAAACTGCCGCAACGCCCAGCACTTTGACAGAAAAAGTTGCGGGGGAGTTCGCTGTTCAATATCTTACTGCTTTGGGCAATGCTTCGCCCGGCGGCTTAGATAATTTCCAGCAAAAAATAATTTCCGAATCGCTCATCAAATCCGTTGCCAGCGGCATTGTTACTTTTAAAGACACATTTCTGCCGTCGGATATCGCCGTGGAATCCAACCCTTCAAAAGATTTTATAAAAAATTATTTGAATGCCGCCGGCAGCTTCCTAGATAAAAATTTTATGGAGCTGGACGAATCGGAAGCGGATATATTGGATAGGGCCATCAATTTGTCCGATTTCAAGGAGCTGGAAAAGCTTTCCAAGTATATACAATCCTATCAAAGGGCGGTCGATTTTTTAAAAAAACAAAAAGTCCCTTCAGTGTACGTCTCTTCACACATTGAGATGATTAATATTTTAAACAACGCAGCCGCCGCCGTAAGCTATATGCAAGCGTCGGACAAAGATCCAGTCAAGGGGCTTCTGGGCTTGTCCATTTACGGAAAACAATTTAGCCGCGTGCCAAATTTTATTCGGTCTATCCAGAAACAGATAAAATCAGACGAGCTTAATTTTTTCAAGACCGAAGGCGGGTATCATTTTTTAAGATATGAATAATAAAAAAAATATTTTAAAAACATTAGTTGCTTTCTTACTGATCTCAACTTTAGGGACTGGTTTGATATTGCCAATTGCGACATCAGCAATAGAAATCACAGGCGATGAAGGATTCAATGAGCCATTCGATACCGGAGGCAGCGGAGGCGGCACGGCTGGCAGCGCAATCGGATCGCTTCTCGGCTCAAAATGTGCATCGTTGGGGTCAATATTAGGTGGATGCGTGCCTATAGTTAGGCTGGAAAGCGTACCCAACACTATTGAAAGCAGATATATTGATATCGCCAAAGGAATAGCCAGAATGCTGGTTCAGACGCTCACCCAGCAAATTGTAAACTTAATCCGCACCGGCGGGCAGGGAGGCGGGCCTCTTTTTGTGCAAGATTGGAACCAGTTTTTGCTGGATGCCGCTGACCAAGCAAGTGGCGTGTTTATAAAAGAACTCGGATTGACGCAGCTCTGCGAGCCCTTTGCTCCGTCGCTAAGATTAATTTTCGCCGGCGGACGGCAGTCGCTTCAAGAAAGGTATAGATGCACCGTTTCAACAGTAATGGGAAATATTCAAGGTTTCTTTGATGATTTTAATAACGGCGGCTGGCAGAGGTGGATTGAACTCACGCAAGTACAAAATAACCCCTATGGGCAGTATTTGGGGCTTTTAGAAGAAAAAGAAAAAAGAGAGGCTCTCGCGGCGCAAGCCAGTTTTAACGAAGCCATGTCGGCCAACGGCTTTTTGGGAAAGAAAGATTGTAGTTATCCTCAAATAGAACATGGCATGGGTGATCAGCCGGTGGGAAATCGCTGTCTAATCGTAAGCCCCGGCACATATCTGGAAAATCGTTTAGCCGAAGCCACAACTGATGACATCAGGCAATTGAATCTGGCTCAATCCTTCGACCAAATAGCTTTAGCTTCATTTCAAACATTGATTCAGACGCTTTTCTTCTCTCCAGGAGGACTTTCGAGTTCTAATATCAATTCAACGACATTCATCAATCAAACCCAGAACAGTTTAAATAATCTCCAGCAGAGCGCCATCCAAATTACCGGAATAAATGAAGCCATCAGCGTTACCCAATCTATTATTGCAACCAAGGAAAACTCGCTGGCCAAGACGAAAGATGAAATTCAAACATTGGGACTGCTCAAATCCTGCCTGCAAAATAAATCTCTGCCGGTAAACACCGTAGACGCAGATATCGCCTCCGCTTCCTCAACGGCGCAAACTATAGAAGGAGACATTCTAAACCAGACAGTTTTGCTTGAAACGTTAAAAGACGATGAGTTTGAAATGCTTAATGTGCCTACGGTAAACGAGCTCAATGCGGCGGTTTCCAAAACCAACGCCGACATACTTAAAGTCGGCTCGCTTACCGGCGCGATAGATCAAAACAACAAAATTGCCGCAGATAAAGCAAAAGCCGAGGACGATTTACAAAGTTGTTTAAACCCGCCGCCTCCGACAAGCGGAGAATAATCATGAAACTTGAAACATGAATCTAGCAACACAAAAAAAATTCCAAATACCAATTATTACAATGGTTTTGTTGAGTTTGGCGCTGAATTTTCTGGCAGTGCCGATTGCGGCGCTGGCGGCGAACCATCTGCCGCCAGCAACGCCTGCGCAAACGACAAATAAAATCGCGGACGAAAGCGCCATCTTGGCGAAAGTAGCCGGCCCATTTAATCTCGGCGGTGCATTTATGTGGGGGATAAATATCATGCTCACAGGAGTTTTGATATTTGAATCCAGGTTTGTGGCCATAGCCGGTTACTTTTTTGATTCTATATTGCTGTATACTTTCGGCAGTTTTAAAAATTTAGTCGCCATACAGATCGGCTGGACTATCGCGCGCGATGCCTCCAATATTTTTTTTATTATAATTCTGCTCATAATAGCCATCGCGACAATCCTGCGCGTGCAAAACTACAATTCCAAAGCGTTGTTGCCGAAGCTTATAGTGATGGCGTTGCTGATTAATTTTAGCTTAAGCATGGGCTTCGTATTAATAGATTTCTCTAATCTCATGGGCATTGGTTTTTATAAAGAACTGACCAGGAACGGGTCAATTTCGCAGGCCCTGATGCGCGGAACCGCTTTTCAACAAATATTCAATACCGACAATATCACCGCGAAGGAGCCTCCGAGTTTAAGCAGCGGCATGGGTTCTATACTGGCGAGCGCGGGCGTAGCCAGCACTGCCTGCGTCATTCTCACGCTCGGCTGGTGTTTGGGAGCCATAGGACTGGGTTCAATCGTGGTGACCGGCACCTATGGATGGCAGGCAATTACCGGCGGCGACGTTGGGCTGAAAAACACAATGGAATATTTCTATACAGTTCTAATACCGATTATTTACGCCTTTCCCCTTATTTTTGTGCTGGTATTTGGAGCTATTCTTCTGGTAATAAGGGTGGCTATTTTAAGCTTCCTCTTAATATTGGCTCCGCTTGCTTTTCTATTTTATATATTGCCGGCGACAGAAAAACACTGGCATACTTGGTGGGAAAAGTTTATGAGCCATGCTTTTTTCCTGCCGGCGTTTATGTTCCTGCTTTATATAAGCATGTCAATAGCCAATCAAATGGCTCTGGCAACTTATAAGGGAGCTGTTCAAAACCTGCTTTCGCCATTTTTAATAAATATGTCTATTATTGTGGTTTTTCTAATTTCTTCACTTTTGATCGCCCGCACAATGGGAATTTATTTCGCCGGGACAGTGCTCGGCTGGGCAAGCAGTAGCCGAAAAGGCATCACGGGATTTGTGGGAAGAATGGCAGCGCGGAATACCTTGGCCCCCATCGGCGAACGCTTGAAGCCTTTGGCGTCCAGGATCACGCAAGCCTCGCCTTGGCTGGGGACTTACGCGCGCGGCGCTCAAGAATGGTTAGCTAAGCGTGGCGGCGCGCGCGAAATGGCCGAGGACCAAGCCAAAGCCGCGCTGGCGCAAGCCAAGGGTACTTGGGGAGCGTCATTCGGAAAACTTGGTTTAGCTGGCAGAGCAACCATGTTAAGAAATATGACTCCGGAACAACGCGCCGAATTTTTGGAAAGTCTTCCCCAAAAACAAAGAGAGGTTGCTGACAACATGTTACGCTCGCCGCAATTTACCGCGGCGGAGGCGGCTAAATTCGATCTGGAAAGTTGGAAACGGCAGACCGCGCCGGAGCAAAGAGCGCAAATCTCTCAATGGCTCGCTACTAATCCCAAAACCGGGCTTCCAAATAATCCCGAAACCGCGACCGAAGCTCTGCGCAGTATGAACGATGATGAAAGAGCAAACCTTGTTGATTCGCTAGCGTTTACAGACCCCGCTTTGGCAAAACAAGCCATAGGCTTTATTGAATCGCAATTCAGTCCAAAAGACCAGCAAAACTTCAAGATTGCACGTCTTTTGCGTAAAACTGATGATGAACAACATGCTAAATTCGCCACCGAACTTAAGGAGGACGATAGAGAAACTTTCTTGCGTAAAAAAGATGCCAAAGGACAAGCCAGGTTTATGGATGATTTTGCCAAGCCGGCGCCAGCCGGAGTTACAGCTGCGGATTGGACTGCCGCTAAAACTGCGGCTGAATCAACTATCCAAACTCGCTTCAGCGCAGGCGAGCAAAGGGCTTTCAAAGAAGCTGTTATTGAAAATACAAGCGGAAAATCTGTTGATAAAATTAAAACAGCCGCGGCAACAATGTCCGACGAAGAGCTAGATATTTTGCAAAAAACAGGAGACGAGAATAAAATATCGCAACTGATAAACGATTTTAGCGTGGGTACGGCGACGGCGGACCAGAAAGTTATAGCTCAAAAGATTGGCAAGAGCATAGTTAAGCGCGGGCAAGAAAATAAATATATTGATCGCGTAACGCCGCGCGCATTTATTGAAAATGTGGCAGGAGTGGCTTATAAAGACCTTGCGACAGACCCCGCCGGATACGCCAATTACCAAAAGGCTATGGAGGCTCATTTTGCCAAAGTTGACGCCAAAGCCTTGCGCAAGAATTTGTCTCCTAACATTATTAAGCAAAAAGAATTTGTGGAGGATGTTTTGACTGCAGGAACTATAGAAGATATTTCACTGATTACCGGGGACGCCAGACGCGCAGCCGCGTTTAAAGAAGGATGGGAAACCACTCTTGGCTTGAAATCCACGGCTAACAATAGAGAAAGAGCTGAATCATTAGCTAAAGAAATGGAGAATAGGAAAAATAATATAGTGGCTCAAGAATTGCGTGATCATATTGCTAGGTCACAAGCCTTGGCTGCATATTTAGACAAGAAGGGTGATAAAGTAGCCGCACAAGAATTGCGCGACAATCTTGCTTCTGATTCTCCTTCTGCGGCAGTCCTAAAAAGTATACTAGAAGGTAGAGCGCAGCCTCAAATTAAATAAAATTATGGCTGACCAAAAAGATATTTTAGAAAGAGTTTCAGAACTGCCGGATGATCTCCGGAAGGCGCTTTTTGCGCGCACAACAACTGATACAATACAAAGTATTGGCAAAAATGCCGGGCTTCCCATTGACAAAATAGGTGAGCTGGCTGATGAAACTGGGCGAGTGATGCTCGGGTTTACTCCTCCGTCTGATTACGTGAAAAATTTGGTGAGCCGGCTGGGCGCGCCGCAGGAAAAAGCGCGAGCCATCGCAGAAGAAATCAACCAGAAAGTTTTCCAACCAGTGAGAGAGTCGTTGAAGAAAATACACGGGATATCTGGGCCGGTTGCCTCCGCTTCGGCGCAAAGCACCGAAGCTCCTGGCGGCCCAAAAATAATTACACCAGTTTCAACCATAAAACAGATGCCTAGCCCTAAGCCCCTCCTCAAACGTGAGGATATTGCAGCTCCGCCCAAGCCACTTCCGGCTCCGGAAATTTCTGAATTGCTATCCATCCCTCCCATCTTTGTTAAAAAAATACCGGAACCGATAGTTTCAAAACCGGATATTATTCCTCCCCCAAAAGAATCTGTGCCGCAAAATTCTTTAGCCGCTAAAACCGCGTTGGATAAAGAATTAAATTCGCCCATTCCAAAACAAAGGCCGCAGTACGACAAAGACCCTTACCGGGAAACGATTGAACCGTAATATGCAACACCAAGTACCACAATTTATAGACATAGAAGACAAAATTTTCGGGCCTCTGACGGCCAAGCAGTTTTTCTATATCTTGGGGGGTGCCGCCATTCTTTTTATAATGTATGTTTACCTCCAGCTTTGGCTGGTAATTATTTTAGGCATTCCAATAGCGACGTTCGCCGGTTCTTTGGCGTTTTTAAAAATCAACGGCCAGCCCTTCATTAAAATTCTGGCAAGCGCCATAGATTACGCGTCTTCAGCAAGATTATATTTATGGAGAAAGACAGCCGCGCCAGCCGGGAAGAAGTCCGATTTCTTTGGGGATTTGAAGTCGGACTTCAAAGAGGCGGGCGCAACTCCGAAACTCACTCAAAGCAAATTACAGGATTTGTCCTGGTCGCTGGACATTCAAAAAAATATTAAACGATAAATATGGCCAACGCTTTACCATCGCAGGATATTTTAAGGGTAGAAGAAATCCGGGACGGTGTCCTGGTTTTAAAAGACGGTTCTTTGCGCGCCGTGATGATGGCTTCTTCTTTGAACTTTTCCCTAAAAAGCGCGGACGAGCAGACCGCGGTCATCATGCAATACCAAAATTTCTTGAACTCTTTGGATTTTACCGTGCAATTTTTTCTGGAGTCGCGAAAATTAAACATTGAGCCCTATCTTGACACCTTAAAACAAGCCGAAGCCAAGCAAACCAACGAACTTTTAAAAATTCAAATAACGGAATATATAGAATTCATCCGCACATTCGTCCGCGCTGCCAATATCGTAAGTAAAAATTTTTATATTGTCGTGCCTTTCACACCAGCGCTGTTTGCTACGCCCCGAGAAGGATTCAAGAGCTTGCTCGGAATTTTTGGCCAAGGCACCCCCAAAGCAAAAATTCTGCCGCAGGATAAATTTGACGAATATAAAAACCAGCTCTGGCAAAGAGCGGACAGCGTAATCCAAGGTCTGGTGCGAACGGGCGTTAGAGCCGTTCCTTTAAACACCGAGGAGCTAATTGAACTTTTTTACAGCCTTTACAATCCCGGTGAATTAGAAAAAGGTAAACCACCAGCTTATGGCCGTCTTTGATTTTTTAAAAACCAGAAAACCAGAAAAAGAAACCGAAATTACGCCGGTTTTTCCAGAGGAAATTTATCGCGCCGGCGTTTTGGAATTAAAAGATGTGATCGCGCCCGCCGCTTTGGAAGTCACGGCAAATCATATGCGCTTGGGCGAAAAACTGATACGAACGATTTTTATTTTTTCACTTCCGAGATTCCTTTCATCTAACTGGTTCGCTCCCATAATAAATCTGGATAAGGTTTTTGACATTTCCATATTCATACACCCTATGAACACCGCCACGATTTTAAAAAGGCTCCAGCGGAAAGTTGCCGAAGTGCAATCGCAGGTTTCCATCCGACAGGAAAAAGGATTGGTACGGGACCCGATTTTGGACACCGCTTTCCAAGATTTAGAGGCTCTGCGCGACAAGCTTCAGCAGGCGCAAGAAAAATTATTTAATTTCGGGCTTTACATTGCTGTTTACGGAAATACCATAGAAGAGCTGGATAAAGCGGAAACGGAAATAAAATCCATGCTGGAGTCGCGTTTGGTTTATGCCAAGCCCGCGCTTTTCCAACAAAAAGAAGCTTTGGACTCCGTCTTTCCTCAGGCTTTGGACACCCTCGGTGTTAACAGTTATCTGAATTCCTCGCCAGCCTCCAGTGTTTTCCCGTTTGTTTCTTTTGACCTCACTTCCAACAAAGGGATTCTTTACGGCATCAATTCCCACAACAATTCCTTGATTTTGTTTGACCGCTTCAGTTTGGAAAACTATAATTCGGTAATTTTCGCCAAAGCCGGTGCCGGAAAATCTTACGCCACTAAATTGGAAATATTGCGATCCTTAATGTTTGATACCGATGTCATAGTTATTGACCCCGAGCGCGAGTACGAATATCTAGCGGAGGCGGTCGGCGGAAGATATTTCAATATTTCTCTGACTTCTCATCATCACATCAACCCTTTTGACTTACCGATGCCGCGGGAGGACGAATCGCCCGCGGATGTTCTGCGCTCGCACATCATAAATTTAGTGGGCCTTTTCAGAATTATGCTCGGGGGTCTAACGCCGGAAGAAGATTCCGTCATTGACCGCGCCATTACCGAAACCTACGCTTCCAGAGACATCACGCCTGATTCGGATTTTTCTAAAGCCACCCCGCCGATACTTTCCGATTTGGAACTTGTGTTAGCCAACATGGAAGGCGGTGAGAGTCTGGCCCAGCGTCTTCAAAAATTCACCAAGGGCACTTGGGCCGGATTTATCAACCAGCCAACCAACGTTGATATCAACCAAAAATGCGTTGTCTTTTCCGTCCGCGACATGGAGGATGAACTGCGGCCGGTAGCCATGTATCTGATTATTCACTATATCTGGAGCGCCGTCCGCGCGGAAATTAAAAAACGGCTTTTGGTGGTGGATGAAGCTTGGTGGATTATGAAAAATGAAGATGGAGCTTCATTTCTTTACGGTATAGCCAAGCGCGCCAGAAAATATTATCTGGGGCTTGCCACCATAACACAGGATGTCGGCGACTTTTTGAATTCGCCGTACGGAAAACCCCTGATTACCAACTCATCAATCCAAATTTTGCTGCGCCAATCGCCAGCTTCAATTGATATTTTAAAACAGACATTCAATCTTACTGATGAAGAAAAATTTTTGCTTCTTGAATCCGATGTCGGCGAAGGGCTATTTTTCGCTGGATTAAAACATGTTGCTATAAAAATCTTAGCTTCTTACACTGAAGATCAGTTGATTACTTCCGACCCGGCCCAGCTCTTGGCGATTAAAAAAGCTAAAGAAGATTTTTCCGCCCAAGGCGAACAGGTATCACAAAAATAATTTATGGACGAAACAAACACAATGGACAATCAAAATTACGCAGATTTTCAGCAAACCCGCAACGCTGACGCGGTAAATCCAGCGCCAGTTAAAACTGCTACGACTGCTAAACGCATGAGTGGAGTGACTGCTATTTTATTTATTTTAGTAGCGTTAATTTTCGACGGAATTCAAGCTTTTCTCGCCTTAATTCTTATTGGTATTGTGTTAAACTGGATAGTGAGTATAGTTGCCGGACTAATCTTTTATTTCTGGATGAAAAATCTTGGGGTATCCATGCAAGAAGCAAAAGGTATGCGTATAATTTTATCTTTTTTATCAGCCGCGGGCATAGAATTTATTCCACTTATGAACGCATTTCCGGCATGGACAGCCTTTGCGATTCTCACGGTTATTTTGGAATTCACATCTAAAAAAGCATGAACACTTTTTATAAAATTTTAATGCCGGTTCTTGCATTGCTTTTTTCTTGGCAAGCTTATGCTCTTACCCTTTCTACTCCGGCTGATTTAGCGCTTGATGTTTCGCCGAAATCTCCCCGGCCAGGGACGTCTTTTACGATTTTGGCAAAATCACTTTCTTTTGATATGGTTCGGGCGAAATTCACCTGGCTTCTGAATGGAAAAAATATTGCTTCCGGGGTTGGATTAATAGAGCAGAACCTCCAGGCCGGAAAAATTGGATCGGAAATGAATATTATGGTAGATGCAATTTCAGCCGACGGAATTTCCTACGAAGCCAGTACCAAAATCATGGTTTCCGATATAGATTTTGTAATCTATCCTTTAACTTACACGCCGAATTTTTACAGAGGCTCCGCGCTCGCCACGCCCGGAAGCGTTGTTGAAATAATCGCCGTGCCCCATCTGTTTTTTGGAGGAGAAAGGTTGCGCGCTCAAAATCTGATCTATGAATGGTCAATTGACGACAAGCTTTTTCGAAATCAGTCTGGCGGCGGAAAAAACAAGTTCTCCATAAAATTAGCCGATGTCGGCAACAGCGATTACATCGTTACCTTTAGAGTCAGTACCTTAGACGGCGAAATATCCGCGCAAAAAAGCGTGCGCTTAAAAACAACTATGCCAGAAATTTTATTTTATGAAACCAACGCGCTTACCGGATTAAAACCCGTGGCACTGAATTCTTTTTTGGGCCGGGCGGGGAATTCGTTTTCAATATTGGCGGAACCTTTTTATTTTGATTTAGGTTCTTTGGTGCGCGCTAAATTCAATTGGAGCGCGAACGGAGCGGCGGCTACACCGAATCTAAAAAATCCATTGCTTTTGGAGTTGGCCTCTCCGGTAAATACCGATTCAGCAACAACTTTTGATTTAAAAATTGAAGACGGCCAAGCGCTTTTCCAGCGAGCCGAGGCATTAATAAATATCTCCGCCACAAAATGAAAACCAAAATTTTAATACCAATATTTTTATTTTTATTGACTGGCACGGCCTTGGCGTATAATTTGCTCCAGCCGCTCCCAGGCGTTGGGCGGACTGTTGATACTTTCCCGGATTATATTACAAAAATAATTCCTTTTATTTTGGGTTTGGCGGCGGTTCTGGCGGTAGTAGAAATCGTTATCGGGGGAATAGAATACGCCGTCACGGAAGCGATTGATTCCAAGGCGGATGCCATAGACCGCATCCGACAAGCGATTTTGGGGCTTTTACTCGCGCTGGCATCCTGGCTGATTCTTTACACTATCAACCCGGAGCTAATAAATTTGAAATTGAATATTCCGGGCCTCCCGGGCGCACAACAAACAGGGCCTGATCCTATTGGCTTGCCATGTACTACACAATCTGAATGCGCGCCCGGATTCTGCGATATTCTGTCCAGACAAAGTGTTGGTACATGCAAACTTTCTGCGGGAACATGCCAAAAGCCGGCTGACTGCTCATCTAATATCTGTAATATTCCCTCAGGAAGCACAATCGGCGCCTGCACCCCCGCCACAATTATACCGCCGCCTTAAAAATAACATGGAAAATCTTTTAACAAGAAGGAATATAATAATCGCGGGTGTGGGAATTGTAATCATTATCGGCCTGCTTATTTATTTTGGGTCAAAGAGCGGGACGGAAAGAACCGGCGGAGGAGGATTTTTGGGGGCCATATTTCCCTCTTCGGCGCCCTCCCCAACACTCGGTGTCCCGGGGACACCGAGTGTTCCCCTGAGTGGCCCAGCCGAACTTCCCTTAAGTAGTAGCGCGGCCAATGCTCTGCCGGTTGGCACATTAATCCGCCTAAGCGAAGCCAATATTTCCTCGCTCGTCGGCGTCGGGACGACTTCCGTCCGCTACCACAAAAACATTCCGGAAAATCTTGGGCATCTTTTTGAGAGAAGAGCCGACGGGACGGATGCAGAAAAAAGGATATCCAATTTCACAATTCCACAAATTCTCCGCGTCGTCTGGGCGTCAGATGCCCAGCGCGCGGTAATTTTTTACAACTTAGACGACCAAGTCAGAAAACTTTTGATTGACTACAGCACCACAACTCCCAAAACTAATTTTCTTCCGGACGCCGTTTCGGACGTGGCTTTTTCTCTGGATTCCAAATCGCTGGCGTTTATAAATGATGCGGGCGATAACCAAAATATTTTTACGGCTACGTCAGATTTTAAGAATCAGAGAAAAATTTTTGATAATATTATTCCGGGTCTGGAAATTTCCTGGTCGGCCGCGAATACTATCGCCCTAAAAACAAAATCTTCTTACGCCGTGCGCGGATTTCTTTACACCGTAAATCCGTCAACCGGAGCGTTTAATAAAATCGCCGAGGGTTTGGGCTTGGACGTCGTTTTGAACGCCGACGGCTCGGGCGCTCTTTACTCAACCGTAAGCTCCGACGGGGTTTTGCTTAACTTGAGATTTGTGGACATAAAAAGCGGCGAAGCCAAAGAGCTAAACGTAAAAACCATCGCCGAAAAATGCGCGTTTCTCAAAACTTTAAAACACGCGGCCTACTGCGCTGTCCCTAAAAACCCCTCCGGAGTGCTTCCCGACGATTGGTGGAAAGGTAAAGTATCGTTCAGGGACGATTTTGTCTTAATTGACACAGCAACCGGTCAAGTATCGTCTTTCGTCCCAACACCGTTAAACATTATTTCTCCGAAAATCCTCGCCGACGATTCGTATATTCTATTTCAAGACAAAATCAGCAGTAATCTCTGGAGCCTTAAATTAAAGCCGTAATAAATTAAAAAATCTTTAAACCAAATCCAGCGGTTTGATGACCACCCTACGCTCGGGGCCTTCGCCGGTGCTTTCGGTTGCTATATCAGGATATTCCTGCAAAACCGAGTGCACTATTCTCCGCTCATAGGCGTTCATTGGTTTCATCTCCATTGGTTTTTTAAAATAACGGACGCGTTGGGCGTGCATGCGCGCCGCATCTTTTATTTCCTCTATTCTTTTTTTATTGTAATCATTGATGTCTATAAAAAAATGGAATTTTTCTCCAGCTGGCGGATTCGGAAATTTTTGTTCATAAATTCTTTTTATAACATGCGAAAACGCGCTTAGATGCTTGCCGTTGTCGCCAATTAAAAGCGGGGCGTCTTGGGCTTTTATAATAAACCAACTATCCTCGCCGCCATCCTGAAATTCCAAGGAAAAAGAAAACCCCATCTGATGAAGCAGAGTTTTGATGGCATTTTCAACAAATTCTATGTGCGGTTTTTTATCCTCCTGCATGTAAAAGCGTCTCGCGCGCTTTTTTGCGCACGTGCGCTTCGTGCACTATAGCAAAAACATTCATGGCTGTCCAATAAAGAGAGACCGCTGCCGGCAGTTTAAAGCCCAAAATAAAAATAATAAAAGGAAACACGTAAAGCATCTGCCATTGCATCGCTTGGCCCATATCGCCTTTCGCGGGAGATATAGTTTTGGGCGGAAAAGCTAATTTTGCCTGCCAAAATTGCGAAAGCGCTGCCAAAGCGGCAAGCCCGATGTTGGCGCTGGTTAAGGAAATAAAACCTAAAAAAATTGTGTTTATATTCTCCGGTATTTTTAAAAAGGAATAAACGTCGCCAGCTGGGAAAGGAAGCCCATACAAAAAAACTTGGTACATAGCAAAAAGTATCGGGAGTTGTATTAGTAGAATAAAAAATCCAGAAAGCGGATTTATACCATGTTTTTTATAAAGTTCCATTAAGGCCTTTGCTTGGTCTTCCTTATTTTTGTTGTCCGCGTAAATTTTCTTAACTTCCGGCTCAATATTTTTCATAGCATTCTGGGTCTTGAGCATTTTATGCGTCATAGGGAACATCAGTGTTCTGATAATAACGGTGAGCAAAATAACTGCCAAACCCAAATCATGCCCCGGAAGCACTGTGGTTAAAAATATAAGCGCGTTTAAAATCGGCTTGTAAAAAAATGTGTTAAAAAATATTTTGAGCCAGAACATATTTTATATCTTCTTTGATCTCTTTAAAGGACGGCGCGAATCTCTCTGATAATTTAATAAAAAAAACAACATCCCGGCCCTGCCCGTCCGGCAGGCGGGCAGCGTGCATTGTTTTTAAAAAACTTTTCGCGGCTTCGGACATACGCCTTCTGGTTAAGTTACGCAAAACCGCCCCTCGAGTTTTAGGCCCGGAAACTATAAAGGCAAAACGGTTTGCTTGTCTCTCGTTATTGAGAGTCCTCACGGAAATAATTTTCCCACGGAAACTCCGCGTTTTTGATCTAAAAAGCTTTGCCAAATCTGCTCTGTTGAGCCTGAACGTTTTTTTCAGCATAGCACATTAAACCGCCAGGCGGTGTCTACCCTTCCGGCGTCTTCTGGCGAGAATGTTTTTGCCAGTTTTGGAGCGCATTCTCTTTAAAAATCCGTGCTTCTTGGATCTTTTTCTTTTTTTGGGCTGGTAAGTGACTGACATAATTTTTTAATTTTACAACAATTCCTATTTTTTGCAATATTCACAACTCATCCACAATATATTAACATCTTTTATGATGCAAAGTAAAACAATAGTTTTATAGTAATACCATGACCAATGAAGAATTATGGGGTCGGGCGCTAATCGAAATAGAGCTTGCTGTGTCGCGGGCGAATTTTGTGACCTGGTTTAAAGACACCCGAATTCTTGACTTCGAGGAAGGCGCCGTCACGGTCGGAGTCCCCAATGGATTTTCCAAAGAATGGCTGGAAAATAAATTTCATAAATTTATTTTGAAATCCTTAAGAACCCATGCTCCGGAAATCCGCGCTATTAACTATTCAATAGCCACTCCTTCAACCTCGACCGCGGCTAAAATTAAATTTAAAAAAGAACTCCCATCTCTTCACGAAGAACAGCTTGAATTTAAAGATTTTTACGTAGACCCGAAAACCAATCTTAACCCCAAATACACACTTGATACTTTTGTCGTCGGATCCTTTAACGAACTGGCCCACGCGGCGGCCTTAGCTGTGATTAAAAGCTTGGGCAGGGTTTATAATCCATTATTTCTCTACGGCGGAGTGGGTTTGGGTAAAACCCATCTCTTGCAGGCTATTGGCAACGCCGTAATTAAAGAAAATCCAGGGAAAAAAGTGCACTACATCACTTCAGAAAAATTCAGCAATGAACTTGTCAGCTCCTTGCAAAATAATTACGTTCATAATTTTAAGGAAAAATACAGGGAATTTGATTTATTGATTGTGGATGACGTCCAATTTTTTGCTGGCAAAACCAAAACCCAAGAAGAGTTTTTTTATACTTTTAACGCTTTATATGAGGCCGGCAAGCAGGTTGTATTTTCTTCGGACCGTTCGCCGAAATCCATTTCGGATATCGGCGAACGGCTTCAATCGCGCATGGAGGCTGGTGTTATTATAGATATTTCGGAGCCTGAATATGAATCGCGCCTGGCTATATTAAAATCCAAAATGTTAGAGAAAAACATCGACCTGCCGGGGAGCACCATTGAGCTTATAGCTGTGCTTATTCATAAAAATATACGCGAGCTGGAAGGGGCGTTAAACACCATAAACATTCGGTCAAAATACCAAAATCGGGCACTGACTCAAGACGAAGTAAAGACTATTTTAAACAAGAATATTAAGCCAAAAAACACCGTAACTCCAAACCAAATAATAAAAACGGTTGCCGAATTCTATGATATTCAAGAAAAAGCCATATACGAACACACCAGAAAGACCGAGGTGGTAAAGCCGAGGCAAGTGGCTATGTATCTGATCCGAGAAGATTTAAAAGGATCTTATCCGTTTATTGGCCAGAAGTTCGGTGGCATGGACCACACCACCGCCATCCATGCTTACGAAAAAATTGTTCGAGAATTAAAAAAGGATTCTAAATTAGATGATGAATTAAAATCTATCAGAAATAAATATCAAAACATATATAAATAAAATGTGTATTAAAAAATTAAAAATATTTATACGATTAATATACACAGGTTATTTAAAACATTCGTTACCAAATCCTTAAAATACAACAATTTTTTAAAATTCACATATCCACAATACTTAATTATAATAAATTTTATGAAAATTCAATGTTTAAATAAAAATTTAAAAGAAGCTGTAATTATTGCCGAAAGAAATATTTCAAAGAATCAAACCTTACCAATTTTAAATTCTATATTTTTAGAAGTAAATAAAGATAGAATAAAAATCAGAGCGACTAATCTTGAAACGGCGGTTGAGGTTACTGTGTCTGGGAAAATACAGGAAACAGGTATTCTCGCGATTCCAGCTAAGACCATTAGTTCTTTTCTTGCGAACATTGGAGATGAACAAATTATATTACAAACCCAAAAAAACAACCTATTTATTAAAACTAATGCCATAGAAACAACCATTCATGGTTATCCACCGGAAGATTTCCCAATTTTCCCAAAACTTGAATCTCCGGAAACATTTACATTAACATCTCTGGAATTAAAGCAAGGGTTGTCTTCGGTGGCCATAGCTTCCAGTATTTCGGATATAAAACCAGAGCTGGCCAGTATATTTTTTAATATTTTTAAAAACACAATAAAAATAGCGGCCACAGATTCCTTTAGGCTCGCAGAAAAAAATCTTGTTTTGAGTAAACTGCGCGCCGAAAAGATGCTTTCTTTTTTGATTCCCCAGAGAGCCGTCAGTGAAATTTTAAGGCTCTTGGAAAACGACGAAGACATTGAGGTGGGGGTGAATAAAAACCAGATTATATTTTCCGGAGCAAATTATAAATTCATATCCCGGCTCACGGACGGCAAGTTTCCTGATTACGAACAAATCATACCGAAAAAATTTAACGCCGCCGCCGTAGCCAAAAAATCGGATATTTTATCGCATATAAAACTGGCCAGCGTGTTCGTTGGAAAGTTAAACGAGCTTGCACTTTCTTTTAATCCGGCGAAAAAAGCAATTTTATTAAACACTTCACATTCCGATGTGGGTGAACACTCCTCAATTGTAGCAGCTACGGCGCAAGGCGAAAGCATCGTGGCGAAATTTAACTGGAAATATTTATTGGACGGAATTTCCCAGATAAACAATGAATACGTGGAATTTAACATGAATAGCGACCAATCGCCTCTGCTCATCAAAGGCAAAGGCGACGCGTCTTATATTTATCTAGTTATGCCAATGAGGGGAGTATAGAACTCGGTGGTGTTGCCGACGGAATCGTACGCTTTTACTTTTATAGTGATATAATTTTGCTCTCCCAGACGGGTGAGAAGCAGCGCCAGCTCGAATGGATATGTTTTCATCCCTCCCAGATATTCATCGTTGGCGAAATAATCAACTTGTACAATACCAAATTTACTTTCTATCCGCGGACGGAAAACCACAGTGTCGCTTTTGCTGTAAGTAGTTTTTTGCGGAGATACGTCTAATTTTGTTATTTTAGGAAAGTTTTCCGGAACGTGAACATTATCGTATGCTGTCGGCATAACGCTTTCGTTTTGATCTGAAAGTCCGTTGGCCAGCGCCCAGGCGCGCACCGGCCCTTCCCAATTTTTCAGTTGCGCGCTTTCCTGGTCAATCCAGTAAAGAATAGAATGCACCTTCCGCACAACTCTTTTTTCCTGCGTTTCCGGCGGAGTGTATGGTGTCGCAAGCTTCCCGGAAATTTTATCAATAATAAATTCTTCGCCCCCTCGCCATTCTCCGCGAAGATAAGGTTTGGGTCCGCCAGCCGGCGGTTCAAAAGGATCCGGTGGAACAAAAACTGAAGAGGTGGCGTTAGACGTGGCAAAATCCATAATTTCATGCCACCAGGGAGCCACGATAAAACCAGCCACCTTTTTTTCCATCGGAGAATTATCGTTATTGCCTGCCCAGGCGCCGATAGCGATATTCGGCGTGTATCCGATTACCCAAGCATCCCTATAGTCGTTGGTAGTGCCGGTTTTCGCGGCAACTTGCTTTTCCGTAAAATAAAGCGCTGAGAATTCTCCGAAAGAAGGCGCGCGGGCCTTGTCGTCGGATAAAATATTGCTTATGGTGCGCGCGATATTTTTATCTATCACCTCTCGGGGCTGGCTTCGGGCTTCGTAAATAATTTTTCCGACAGCGTCTTCAATTTTCAAAATATATCTGTAAGGGTTTCTCACACCGTCGTTTGCGAACACGCTGTAGGCTGAAACCAATTCCAGCAGCGAAACTTCTCCGCCGCCTAAAACCAAAGTAAGCCCGTATCTGTCTGGTTCATTTAAAGAAGTAATGCCGAAATCCCGGGCGGTGGCCAAAGAATCCGGAATTCCGACAAGGTAAAGTGTTTTTACAGAAGGAACATTGAGCGATTGTGACAAAGCTTCGCGCAAAGTAACCGGTCCGCGGAATTTATTGTCAAAATTTTGCGGGTGGTAGCATTTATCTTTGTCCACTCCGGCAGTAGGCTGGCCATCCGGCGTGCACAAGGGATTAAATTCGGTCGGCAAATCAAAAAGTGTTGTCTCCGGCGTGTAGCCCTTTTTAAAAGCTGTGGCGTAAACAAACGGTTTGAAAGAAGAGCCGGGCTGGCGGTGGGTTGTTGCGATATTAAAATTGCCCTCATGCTCCGTGTCAAAATAATTGCGCGAGCCAACCATTGCCAGAATATCACCTGTTTTGGGGCCAACGGCCACCACGCCCTCGTTTTTGGCGTTAAAATTCTTTTCATTGCTCTCGGCGTATTTATCCACGACATCCTCCGCTTTTTGCTGAAGGCCTGTGTCAAGGGTTGTCGTAACTTTAAATCCGTTCGTTTCCACCGCGTCTTCACCGAATTTATTATTAAGTTCGTCTCTAACCTCAATTACAAAATGCGGCGCGATAATTCCCTGAGAGCGCGCCGGAGCGAATTTAACTTTTTGGTTTTTCGCGTCCTCATATTCTTTGTCCGACAAAAAACCCAAATCCTTCATGCGCTTTAAAGCAAATTGGGCGCGGCCGTCCAATTCCTTGGTGTGCTTGCCGTAAGGCGAATAATAACTGGGCGCTTTCGGCAGAGAAACCAAATAAGCAGACTCTAGGATTGTTAAATCTTTGGCGTGTTTGCTAAAAAATGATTCGGATGCCGCTTCTATTCCGTAAGCTGAACTGCCGTAAGGTATCTGGTTGAGATAAAAATTAAGTATTTCATCTTTGGAATAACGGCGCTCAATTTTAAAAGCTATAATTATCTCTTTTATTTTTCTTAGGATTGTTTTTTCCGGAGTAAGCAGCGTGGTTTTCGCCAATTGCTGGGTTATTGTGGACCCCCCTTGCTCAAAACTGCCGCGCAGTATATTTATAAAAACCGCGCGCAGGAAAGCGAAAGGCCTAAAGCCGAAATGTTGGTAAAAGGAATCGTCTTCTATAGCGATGGTCGCGTTTTTCACGCTTCTGGGAATTTCATTAAAAGGAATCACCGTGCGTTTTTCTTCCCCATGCACGTCATAAAGCAGAATATTTCCAGTGCGGTCGTAAATTTTAGTAGACTCCGCGATTTTACGCTCATCAAAACTATTTAAATTCGGCACACTTACCGAGGCCACAAAAAATAGCAGAGCTCCGCCCAGAAGAATTCCCGCCAGCAATATCCTTATTAAAAACAATCTCATTTGGCCTATTATAGAAGATTTTTTGCTTTTATGATAGGGTGAAAATAATCTTATGAAAATAAATGAAGGAAAGATTAAAGAAATTTTGGAAAGGGGCGTAAGTGGAATAATAGAGAAATCTCATCTGGAGCGCGCGCTCCGATCAGGCAAGAAACTCCGGGTTAAGTTCGGTATAGATCCAACCTCTCCGGACCTGCATTTGGGGCACGCCGTGCCTTTTAGGAAACTAAAACAATTCCAAGAGGTCGGGCATGAAATTATTTTTATAATCGGCGACTTCACTGCGCGAATCGGCGACCCCTCAGGCAGGGAAAGCGCGCGCAAGCCTCTTACGCCGAAAGAAGTTAAAAGTAATTTAAAAAAATATCTGTCCTTAGCTGGGAAGATTATAAATATCAAAAATGCAAAAATGCTCTGTAACAGCAAATGGCTGGCCAACACTGATACTTTACTGCGCTTGGCCAGCATAGGCAGTATTCAGTACGTGATGAAAAGAGATGAGTTTAGGACCCGCCAGGTCGGGGGGCAGGAAATAACCATTTTGGAAGCCATGTACCCACTTTTTCAGGGTTATGACTCCGTCAAAATAGGCGCAGACGTTGAAGTTGGAGGCGCTGACCAGGAACTTAACCTTTTGGCGGGCCGGAAGCTTCAAAAATATTTTGGGCAGAAGGAACAGGATATATTAATGACTCCGCTTCTTACTGGCACCGACGGCGTTCGCAAAATGAGCAAAAGCTTTAGTAATTATATTGCGCTTAATGACGCGCCTCAAGATATGTTTGGGAAGATTATGTCCCTGCCAGACAATTTACTAGAACAATATTTCCTGCTTTCTACGGATGTTCCGATGGAAGAAGCCAAGAAACTTTTGGGCCGGAAACCATTTGAAGCAAAAAAAGTTTTGGCATATGAAATTGTAAAACTTTATCATAGAGAGAATTTTGCCAATAAAGCCAGAGAATATTTTGAGAAAACTTTTTCAAAAAAAGAAATTCCTGAAAATCTAAGAATTTACCGCGCGAAGGTGAATGAAGAATGGGCCGATTTTTTGACCAGAGAAAAACTTATATCCTCTCATTCAGAAGCCAAAAGATTAATTGAAGGCGGCGGGCTGGATTTTAACGGAAAAAAAATTGCCCGCGCGGGCGAGCAAATTTCCGAAAGCGGAACGGTGAAGATCGGCAAGTACAAATTTATTAAAATTGATGTCCGCGCCTAATTTTTATTCATCCAAATCATCCTCTTCAAGCTCCCAAGCATCCAAATTGTCCGGATCTTCCACGCTTTCTTCCCCATCTTCAAGCGCTACGCCACTTTCCTTAATCGCGTCGTCGTCACCCGCGCCCTTGTCTAACTTGTCGTCGTCTAAATTTGCCATGTTTTCATAGAATAAAAAAGTTTGTTTTGGCTTGCAAATCAGGGTTGTGGATAAGTTATGGAAAAGTGGCGGAAACAAGGCTTGTAAGCGCCAAGGCTAAAGCATCTGTTTCGTCATCCAGAAGCTTATTTTTAGGCAAATTTATGGAGAGCTTAAGCATTGAAGCCACATTTTCCTTGCTTGCTCGGCCATATCCACAAATAGCTACTTTGACTTCCAACGGGGCGAATTCTTTTATGGAAAGGCCGTTTTTTTCGGCAACTGCCAATATTACCCCGCGGACTTCTCCTATGACTAAGGCGGTTTTTACATTTTTAGCAAAAAACAGCTTTTCGGTTGAAAGCCCGTCGGGCTTTTCTTTTTTTATTAATTTATCCAAAAAATCAAAAATTTCCCAAAGCCTCTCGCTTTCCTTCTGGCTTTTCAGCGTTTTTTTGACTCCGGAGCGGATTCTTGTCAGTTGACCGCTGTTTTTTTCAACAATTCCCCAGCCCAAACGCTCAATGCCGGGATCAATTCCTAGGATTTTCATAACTGTTCTTTGTTCATAAGCCGTAAAACTCTTCGCGCGATATACCCATTTCTTTTATGAGCTTATTCAGCAATCCTTTCGGTATATCACGAGGATGTTTATGAGGAATTGGAATTGTGATCTCTTTTGTTGGATGGAAGTAAATCGTGTGCTTACTTTTCCGGACAGGAACATATCCCGCCCTGGCGAGTTTCCTTTTGAGTTCATCATAGCCAACAGGCCTAAGCCTTGGCATACTCTGGCACTTTAACAAACGAGAACCCGCGCACTATTTTTGGTTTCAGAGTTTCTTTTGGTGGTTCCTTTTTAAATTTGGCGAGCACCTCCAAACATTCTTTGATTGCGGCCTGAATATTTTTGTGTGCCTCTTTTAGGGTTTTGCCGCGCACTACGCAACCGCGGATTGCCGGAGCCGAGGCAATATATCCGCCACCTTCGCCTTTTTCGTAAGCTATATAAAATTGCAGATTTTGTTTTGTCATGATCTTACTGTAGCAAGCTTAAACAACATTTGTCCACTTGCACAATTTGCGGGGTCTGTTTGCGTTTAACCCCCAGATCCTTATTATTGATATATGCCTACTACCCTAAAAAAACTATGTTTGCGGCACGAGAGAGAGAGTAAAAGCCGCCCGCCTGTCGGCGAGGCAGGCCGCGCTGATATTCTGCGCAGTTTTTTTGTTTTTTGGATTGGTAGCGAACGCCCAAGCGGCGACGACTTTTTTAGAACCCGGAGGAGACGCTACGTTTAATGTAGCTACAGTTGCTAATAATGGTTTTTGGAGTATTGTGTCGGGTGCGGCAGTTGCTACCGATTTTGTTCATGGCTCTCATATTAAATCTATAAAATATAGAGCGAATTCTTTTGATGTTGTGCAGTCTCCCAATGGTGTACTTAATAATACAGGGACCAGAGTAAGTTTTTATTTATATATAAACGCATTGCCCAGTGCCACGACAGGTTTTGCAAACCTTAGAGCCCTCGGAGGCGCTAATGGGGCAACTATTCGTCTCACTAGTGCTGGGGTTTTACAGCTTTGGAACCAATCGACGGCACAAATAGGAAGCGACGGTTCCGCTCTGTCTACTGGAGTTTGGTATAGAATTTCTCTTGCCGCCACAATTACCTCTTCCACAGTAAATAGATTTGAACTATTTAAAGATGGTGTTTCTGATATTTCTGTGACCAACGCCACATTAACAAATGTAACCACGGGCGGCAGACTTGTTCTCGGTAATACAGAGGGAAATTCAACTTTAGACATAAGAACCAGCGACCATTATATAGACGACTTGTCCTCCCTCACAGACACGGGCAATATATGGGTTACAGCAAAACGCCCCAATACTAACGGCACGGCAAATGAATTTACGACTCAAATAGGCGAAAGTGGTTCAGGGTTTGGTTCAGGTCATTCTTCACAAGTTAATGAAAGAGCATTAGATACTGCCAATGGCTGGAGTATTCAGGATGCTTCAAAGAAAACTGAAGAATATACAATTGAAAGTCTTTCTCAGGGCGATATAGATTTAACAGGGACAGGCATTGTGGATTATGTGGGCTGGGTTTCTGCAAAAGTTGGAAGCGCAAGTACGGGGAATATAATCGTGGCGGGCTCGGCAACCAATATCAGCGTGACAACCGCGTATCAGATGTTCACTAAGGTGGCGGGTTCTACGACATATCCGGCAGGGAATACTGACATTGGTATGGACACCAATTCAGTAAACCAATTATTTAGTTTGGCCGAAGCTGGGATTATTGTGGCGTATAGTCCCAATACTAAAGCCATCACTGCTTTTGACTTTAACGCTCTGTCTCCAGCTGTCATTGGTGTTATTGATGAGGGAGCGAAGACCGTCACATTAACTGTTCCATATGGTACCAGCCTGACTAATTTAGTTCCAACGATCAATCAGACTGGAGCGTCGGTATCGCCGGCGTCAGGTGCGGCTCAGACCTTCGTTGATGGTACTTCAATAAATTACACCGTCACGGCCGCTGACGCTTCCACTCAAGTTTATGCGGTGACAGTCAATGTCGGAGATAATCCTGACACATTCGGCGATAAATGGGACTTCGAGACGGACTTCGAGACGGACCAACCCCTCGACACGTCGTTCACGCACGCTGGCGGATCTGTGACACGGAATACTACCCAGCCACACGGAGGGTCATATTCGATTGAGATGATTACCCCGGCAACAATTTACAAGCGCGCCGCCGTAGTGAAAACATGGAACGCCTCCGAGGGAGGTTTCGAGGGCGGCATTCGTGTCGCAGACTTATGGTTCTACTATCCAAATCCGAGCACGGATGGAGCTATCGAAGTAGCTACTGAGGCGTGGAGCGGCACCCAGTCGCACCTTGCGTCCATTCAGCATATAAAGTCTGATGCATACGGTCTCGAAGGTTGGCAGTACTGGCGCAATAACCAATGGAACTACATTCCCGGTGGCGGTCAGGGCGCGACCCTAAGTCAGGGGGCTTGGCACCACTTTAGAAGCGAGGTTAACTATGACCTTAATCAGTATCGGCGCATGACAATTGATGATACTAGCTATGATATGACGGGACTGTCTTATGATGTCGCAGCTAGTGGGCTTGTGTCATTCCGGCAATATTCCATTTTGCGCTGGACTCAGACGGCTGGGTCGGTGACAATGTTTGTGGATGACGTGCGATTCGGGAGCATGGGCTTGGTTCCTCAAGCCCCCACCATCGGCGCTCCTCAAGCCCAGTCAGCTTCATCAATCAGATGGAACTTCACGGATAATTCCAATGATGAAACCGGCTTCAAGATTTATGATAATAATGACAATACTGTTAATTCGGCTACTCCAGACGGCCTTTCATATCTTGATGAAACGGGATTATTATGCAGTACCGGCTATTCTGGCAGATACATCAAGGCCTACAACTCCTATGGCGAAAGCGTAGCTTCGGCTGTGGCTTCATCTCAATCTACCAATACTTGCGGAGAAGGCGTGATTACGGGAATTATTGGCTCTCGCGGCGGAACCTTGGGAATGACAGCTCCTGTTATTCCTTCTCAAGCCACAACCACACTCGCATCGCAGGTCGTCGGGGCCTCTTCCGTCTTTACCACAACACCAAAACCTTTGGTGTGGAAGTTTACCTCCAACCTCAAACTCGGCATGAAGGGAAACGACGTCAAACAGCTTCAGATATTCCTGAATCAGCACCTTGACTCCCCGCTTGCTAAATCAGGCCCTGGCTCTACAGGCAATGAAACGGACTTTTTCGGGCCTCTGACCAAAGCCGCGGTGATTAGATGCCAGGAAAAACACGCCCAAGAAATTTTGGCTCCTTGGGGTTTGACCAAAGGAACGGGCCTTGTCGGAAGAACCACCAGAGCGAAAATTAATGAGTTGATTATGAATAAATGATGAATTTGAGGGCGTCTTTTGTGGAATGTCCAAAGCTCGGTTTTGGACATTTGTGTCTTACGGCAGTTGTGCGTTTGAATAGACCTCCTGTACGTCGTCGTGGTCGTCTAGCGCGGAGAGGAGCGCGTCAAACTTTTTTGTATCCGTTTCTGAAAGAGTTTGAGGAAATTTGGCGATGAAACCGCCTTCGCTGGGGCTTCGGCGGTCAAAGGCCCACAGCGCCGAACCCTCAACTCCGAGTTTCGCGCCGTGCTCTAAAAGAAGATGTTTTATTTCATTTGTTGTTCGGTTGGAGTTGTCTGTTATAGCCGTAATGATGATCGCCGACCCACCGGGCCCATAGGCCTCATAAATAACCTCTTTTAATTCAGCACTTTCTTTGGCAGAGGCTTTTTTAATTGCCCGCTCAATATTATCCGACGGCATGTTTGCTTTTCGCGCTTCTTCTATCGTGGTTGTAAGCCGAGAATTTGTTTTCGGGTCCGGTCCTCCGCCAGCTGGCGGATTCGCAGCGGCAAGCGTAATCATGCGCGAAAGCTTTGAGAAAATTTTTCCTCGCTTAGCGTCGGTTGCGCCCTTTTTATATTTTATCTGCGCCCACTTAGAGTGGCCGGACATTTTGTTTTTTGGCGTAGTCCAAGATTAAGTTTTTCGCCCCATAGACATTAGGCGCCTGCTCAATCTTGAAAGATTGTTCGCCGGCAGTCTGAATTATAATATTGCCGTATTTAAGAAAAGTGGCCATAATATTCGGTATTTCAATTGTAACATCCTGCACTCTTTCCAGCATAAATTCCGAAATCTCACGGTTGAAAAGCCCTTTTTGATCAATATCAATAATACGTTCCGAAGTTATAATCCAAATGTCCAAATAATAATCAATCCAAAAAACAAAAATCACGAGGACCGCCGCCATCAAATAAATCAAAGCAAAAAACCAGAGCGCTATCTGCGGAATACCCAAGACTGATTCTAAAAAAGGAAAATAGGGAATAGCCAGAAGCGCAAAAATTAACAGAACGGCGCCGATTAAAAATCTCCAAAAGATCGCTATCCAATGGCGGTGGAGAACCATCAAGATTTGTTCGTTTGGCAGTAAGTGAATCATAGTTTCAAGCTAAAAAATAATGCCAAAGAAATAATATTGAGTACGGCAATCGTCACCAAAAAAATCCAGAGGATCCATTTATAAGAATCCTGCGGCATGGAATATTGTTTTACGTGCCACAAAATTGAAAGCACGACAGCCCAATAAACCGCCAAAAAAAGAATGTATATAACCAGCGCCACGATAAAGCCCATAAGATTATAATAACACTTATATCAATTTCTGTTGGTCTTGTTTCGGCGCCGTGAGCCCCAAATGCTCATAGGCTCTCGGGGTAGCTAAGCGCCCTCGGGGAGTGCGTTCCAAAAATCCCAACTGCATCAAATAAGGTTCGTAGACTTCTTCAATGGTGTCATCTTCCTCCATTATAGAAGCGGCGATGGTTTGGATTCCCACTGGGCCGCCGCCAAATTTTTTAATAACCGTATCCAAAATTTTTCTATCAATGGATTCCAATCCCAGCTCGTCAATTTCTAAAAGCTTCAAAGCTTCCTTAGCCAGGGGTACCGTGATTATTCCGTCGCCTTTTACTTCAGCGTAGTCCCGAGCGCGTTTTAAAAGGCGATTAGCTATACGCGGGGTAAATCTGGAGCGCGAGGCAATTAAGGGAATGGCCAAGCTATCAATTTTTACTCCCAAAATTTCCGCGCTTCTTTTTATAATGCGTTCAATATTTTCTTCAGTATAAAAATCCAATCTGAAAGACCCTCCCGAAAAGCGTGATCTTAAAGGCGAAGAAAGTAAAGCAATGCGCGTGGTGGCCGCGACCAATGTGAAGGAAGGAAGTTCCAATTGGATGGTGCGAGCCGACGGGCCTTTTCCTATGATAATATCCAAGGAGCGGTTTTCCATTGCCGGATATAAAATTTCCTCAATAAGTTTATTTAAACGGTGCGCTTCGTCTATAAATAAAATATCTCCCGGGGAAAGATTTGTTAGAATAGAAGCCAAATCGCCAACTTTCTCAATCGCCGGCCCGGATGTAATTTTAATTTGGCTGGAAGTTTCTTTTGCTACCAAATGCGCCAGCGTTGTCTTGCCCAAACCAGCCGGACCGTAAAAAAGCAAATGTTCCAAAGGCTCGCTTCTTTTTTTAGCAGCCTCGATTAAAATTTTAAGGTTCTTTTTAATACTTTCCTGGCCGACATATTCGTCAAAAGATTTTGGGCGCAACGCCAAATCCAGCGAGAGATCGTCGCTCCGTTTTTTGGGGCTTAATTGGTTTCCAGATTCATTACTTGACATTTTTATTATTATTTGCTATAATGGGGATGGTTAATAAAATTTTTGTGAAGGTTTCCGGTTAATAGTCTCTAGGCGATTTCCGCCACACCAGCGGAAGCGGGTTTTTCTCTAAGTTTAGGATGGCTTGGCGCTTTGCTACAAGTAGGGCTAGCTGGGCCATTCCTCGGAGGTAATCTAAGCTCTCTCTACCCATGGAAGAGCAATCGCCTGGAGACTATTCCTCAGAAACCACTCTATTTAATTCATCAAAGGACGTGATGCCAGCCAAAACTTTTAATATTCCGTCCTGATACATTTTGGCCATGCCTTGTTTTTTAGCAGTGTCCTCAACATCGGCTCGGGGCGGATTTTTTATAATCAAGCGTTCCATTTCATCATCAATTAAAAATATTTCAAAAATTCCAATGCGGCCTTTGTATCCGGTCAGATTACAAGCCTCGCATCCAGCCGCTTTCCAGATTTTAAAATCTTTTTTATCCGTCAGCTGGCAGATCTTATTATAAGCCGGAGGCAGCGCTGTAACTTCTTTTAAAATTATTTTTTTCTCTTCTTCGGTGGGCTGATCTTCTTTTTTGCACGCCGGACAAAGTATGCGTACCAATCTTTGCGCCATCACTAAATTCACTGCTGGAGAGATAATATTAGTTTTTACCCCGAGATCTATAAGGCGGGGGATTGTTCCGGCGGCATCGTTAGTATGCAGCGTTGAAAAAACCAAATGCCCAGTGAGCGCAGCATGCATGGCGATCTCCGCGGTTTCTAAGTCGCGGATTTCTCCGACCAGTATTATGTCGGGATCCTGCCGCAAAATTGAGCGGAGACCGTTTGAAAAATCATACCCTTTGGCCGGGTCAATCTGCGTTTGGGTGATGTTTTGAAGGTGGTATTCGATAGGATCTTCAATTGTGATTACTTTTACTTCCGGCGAGGCGATTGTTTTTAAAAAAGAATAAAGCGTAGTGGTCTTTCCAGATCCGGTAGGGCCGGTGTTGAGAATCATGCCGTTGGGTTTTTTTAATTCCGCTCTCATCATTTTATAAACCGGAGGTTGCATACCCAAATTCTCAAAAGTAATAGAGATAGTTTTTGGCAAGAGCAATCTCATAACCACGGATTCTCCGAAGGGGCCGGGCAGAACCGATGTTCTCACCTCAATGTCCTCTTCAGCGGTTTTGATTGTGAACCGTCCGTCTTGTGGTTTGTCATGAACGTTTAATTTGAGTTCGGAAATAAGTTTTATTCGGGCAAGAATCAATTGAAACAAAGCCGTGGGGATTTCCGCGATGTTCTGCAAAACGCCATCTATCCGTAACCGTATTTTAGCCTGTTTTTCCGTTGGCTCAATATGAATATCCGAGGCCTCAACCCCTAAAGCGCCAGCCAAGAGAAGCTCCAAAGCGTCTGAAGCTTTTCTAACTTCCTTTTCGTGAGCCATTATTCCCAGCATTTCTTTAAATTTAGCGAACGATCCTGTTGCTTGGGTGAAGGCGGATAATTTTTCCATGGAGACGTCTACGACGCCGGCTTTTATTTCTTCAAAACGCCGAATTTCCTTGTATCTGGAGAAAACGCGCTCTATACCAGATGGAGAAACCATGAAAAGCTGAACTTCATACTTTTTTCTTTTTAGACCATCTACAATTTCTTTAGTGCCTGAGCGGTCCGGGTTGGTGACTGCCGCCTGCAGTTTTTTCCCAACACTTTGAAAAACGGCGACGGAATTCGCCCGGGCATCCACCTCAGGAATTATTTTAAGTGAATCCAAATCAACCGTGACGCGCGATAGATCCAGATAAACCAAGTTGTGTTTTTGGGCGAGGACGCGCGCCAAATCTTCCTCTTCTTTTTTCCGCAATTTATCTAGAGTGTCGCTTTTAGGCATATATTAATTATAACATTATTACAAAACTTTGCGGATAAACCCACGAATTTTTAGCTCTGCTTCGGAAAATGTTGCGAATCCTTTCGCGAAAAAATATGAAGAAGTAGGAAAAGTATGCATAAATTCCGCCAACATTTTTAATTTTAGGGCATCATTACTTGCCAGAAGCGCGTTAATTGATTTTGGGGCCGATATTAAAGAACTCTCCCAAAGCAAGGCGAAAAAATTGCTTTCCGGCCTCAAGCTCCGCATTTCCTCTAAAATGGCCGACAGACTTTCTTCGCTCTCGTTGATTTTTTCAAAATCGGTTTTGGGCAAGAACGACCAAATGGTAGCGGTTTCTTTTTCAAACGAGCTTCTGGCCAGAGCTCTTCCGAAAAGTTTCCAAAAATCCGAGGGGTGGAGAGCCTCTTTGGCTTTTTTGATTTTTTCATGCGCCAAATTTTGGTCTAAGAGCTTGCCCAAAAGCGCCAAAGTTTCTTTTTTTGGAAGATAGTTCGTTTTATCTTCGTGTGCTGCCAAAAACCAAAGCGCATCTTTAAACCCATCGGGAATTTTTCCGAAAAACACTTCCAAAATTTCAGCGGACTTTACTGCCAGGCCTTTCTCTTTAGTTGAAAGCTTTACCGCATTTTTATGCGCGGTTTCCGAAAGCAAGTCTTCCGCTTCGGCATCGGACGGATCAATTAAAAGCAGCAAATCCAACGGGACCGCTTCTTTTTCCACGGATATGGTTTTGAGGTCAAAAGATTTTACTTCCGGGCTTTCTAAAATTATTTTAAGCGCGTCGCCGTCCTGTTCGTATTTTAAAGAAGACACGGGAAGATTTTTAGTGTCCAATTTTATTAGAATATTTTCTTTGGCGTCGAAATTTTGTCCGAATGGATTAGAGTTTTCATCAAATAAGGCGCTTACGCAATTTTTTATCCGTTCGTTTAGAGTATCCGAATCAATAGAGGACTTTTTCCCGGCTTTTAAAAAAATCTGGTGGAGAATCGCTCCGGTTAACGCTTTCGCAATATCATTGGCTTTGCACAATCTCACCGCAATGATCTCGGCGCGGTCTACCATCTCTTTGAATTTCTGCATTGATTCTGACATGATGATTAATTCCTAGCACATGGGCTTTTTGGCGCGCAACCCCGAAAAACTCGAAAAATGTGGATAAGTCTGACGCCTTTTATGGTCGGACCCCCGACCAAAGCGTCGGGGCTTTTTGGGACTTGACAACAGGCTTTTTTGGGAGTATAATAGAGACAGAAATGGAGGTGCTCTATGAAAAAAGTATTGTTTTCGGCTTTGGTTTTAAGCTCGTTTTCGTTTTTTTGGCTTTCGGTGCCAGCACAGGTAAGGGCCCAAGGGGTTGGATTGAGATGCGATACGCCGCATTGCCGCTATGCTCCCTATGATCGCGGCGGGCACTGGTATGGTGAGGGAAGGCATGATTACTACCAAATGCCACTTCCTATTCCCGGATATTATGCTCCAGTGCCATATCCTTATCCTGATACGGTATACGCCAGGGGCGGAATTAGTATTATGAATCCCACACCAGGAACAAGCTTGAAGGTAGAGAAAAAAAGCGGCGGGTTTATCTGTTCGTTATTCAATTTTTGTAGCGAGGAGAAAGTGGATTTTTCTACCGCTCGTCCGCAAGCAGTTCCACCTTCACCGCAGCCAGCTTCTCTGCCAGCAGAGCCCGCAGAAAAGATAAAAGAGGAAATGATCCTGCCGGCCCCAGCCAGAGTTTTTGTGAGCGGGGACAATATGGCGGCTGTCTGGGAGGTCATAAAGGCTTTTCAGAAAAAAGGTTTCGCCATCGCGGATAGCAAAATGTCCGCGGATAAAGAAGCAAGGGTAACATATGCAAAAATCGCCACTTCGGCTCAAATCAGGCTGGAACTGGTAGATATTCAAACCGGCCTGAAGAAAATAGGCGAAAGTCCACCACGCGTTCCGCCGAAAGATGTGGCAGGTGAGATCAAAGCTTTGGGCGAGGCCGCGGCCGAGGCAGTGGCTAATCTATAGTAAAGAGCCAGTAGTTAATTTCGGTAAGGGCATCCAGCAGGGTGCCCTCTTCTTTTTTCTGTTAAAATACAATATAAACATGAAAATAGAAATTTTTACAAAAAGCGATAAAGAGACAAAGAAATTGGGCAAAGTTTTGGCGCGTGAAATTTTAAAAACGAAATCAAAAAAACGCGCGGTTGTAATTAGTTTAGGGGGAGAGCTGGGTTCTGGCAAAACCACCTTCACGCAGGGGTTTGCAAAAGGATTGGGTGTCAGGGAAACTCCACGTAGCCCAACGTTTGTGATTATGCAGATATATAGATTCAGAACAAGAAATCTCGTGCATGTGGATGCTTATCGTTTAAACTCCCGAGATTTCCGCATGCTTAATTGGGACGATTTTATTAAAAATCCCCAGAATATAATTTTGGTTGAGTGGGGAAACAAAATAAAAAATATTTTGCCGAAAAATTCTGTAAGAATTATTTTTAAACACATCGGGCGTCCGCGCGAGCGCCTAATAAAAATATTTATATGAAAACTCTTGTTTTATTGGATACTCACGCATTAATTCATCGCGCTTATCACGCGTTGCCGAAATTCACGTCTAAAAATACCGGAGAGCCGACGGGGGCGCTCTACGGATTGTCATCAATGTTGTTTAAAGTTATTCGCGAACTAAAACCGGATTATATTGTGGCGGCTTTTGACCGGCCGGAGCCGACTTTTCGGCACGATGCCTACGATGGCTATAAAGCCAAGCGCCCGGAAGCGGAAGAAGATTTGGTTAAGCAGCTCATCCGCGCGCGCGATGTCGTGGAGGCGTTTGGCATCCCGATTTTGGATGCCCCTGGATTTGAGGCGGACGATGTTATTGGGACGATTGTTGAACAAGGCAACAAAATCAAAGATTTACAAGTAGTCATCGTTTCTGGAGACATGGATGTTTTACAACTGGTAAATGATAATCGCGTAGTTGTCTATACTTTGCGGAAGGGAATTGAAGACACGGTAATTTATGATGAAAAAAAAGTGGAGGAGCGCTACGGCTTCGGACCGAAGCAAATCCCGGATTTTAAGGGGCTGAAAGGCGACCCATCGGACAATATTATTGGAGTGAAGGGTATTGGCGAGAAAACAGCGACGGATATCATTAAAAATTTTGGGACGCTGGAGAATTTATATAAAAATTTGGCTGCGGGTAATTTAAAAGAAAGAATTTTGAAGTTGCTTTTGGACCACAAAAAAGACGCGTTCTTTTCCAAAACACTTGCCACTATCCGCCGCGACGCGCCTGTAAAATTTGATTTGCCAGAAAATGAGTTTGAAATCCACAAACCAAAACTAAAAGTCCTATTTGAAGAACTTGGCTTTACGAGCCTAGCAACCCGCTTGGAGGCGGGTAATTAAAGAACTAAAATGAAGGCATGGGAATGTGGGAGGACGCGGGGAAACAGGATAATTTGTATCTCCTTCCTAACGATGGGGGGCATTTGGTGTTAGGCAAATCGCGAGTTTGGGAGATTGGCGAGGAGAGTTTTAAGAAGGAAAAAGCCAGGTGGGAGAAAATCTTAGAGGAAAAATTGGTTGTCGGATTTTTTTTGAAAGACCTTATTAAGATTTTAAAGAAATATAGAATTGCGCTGCCAAAAACAATTTTTGACTGCGGAGTGGCAATGTGGACCGCGGCAAGCTCAATCAAAACCCCAGAACTACCGCAAATCGGCGAGTTGCCGAAAATTTACTTGTCGCTGGTCAAAAACATCAAAGAAAAACAGCTAGAGAAAATTCTTTACGAAATAGAATTTCCGCTGATCCCGATTTTGGCGGAAATGGAATCAAACGGTATTGGAGTTGACGGAAAATTCTTGGAAAAATTCAAGAAAGAAATTTTGGGAAAAGCGGCGGAGCTGGAAAACAAAATTTATAAAGCCTCCGGCGCGCCGTTTAACATCAATTCCCCGGCGCAGGTAAGTGAAATACTGTTTGAAAAGCTGAAAATTGGCGGAGGCGGCAGAAGAACAAAGACCGGGCGGCGGAGCACGCGCGAATCGGAGCTTGCTAAATTTAAAGACAAGGAACCAATTGTCCGCAATGTTTTGGACTATCGCGAACTGATGAAGTTGCTTACTACCTATATTGAGCCACTTTTGGAGCTTTCCGAAAAAGACGGCTCGCCTCGCTCACGCTTTGGCGGAGCGGGCAGGGTTCATACGACTTTTAATCAAACTGGGACAGTAACGGGCCGGCTTTCTTCGGAAAATCCCAATTTGCAAAATATCCCGATTCGTAGCGAATTCGGAGCGAAAATCCGCGGTGCTTTCGCCGCGTCCACCGGATTTACTTTCGCCGCTTTTGATTATTCGCAGATAGAGCTTAAAATTTTAGCAGCGCTATCCGGAGACGCAAAAATGATTGAAGCGTTTAAACGTGGCTTGGACATTCACAAATTTACCGCATCCAATATAAATAATGTCCCTATGGAAAAAGTTACGCCGGAGATGCGCGGGCGCGCCAAGACAATAAATTTCGGCATAGTTTTCGGTATGGGCACGCGGCAGCTTGCCCGGAGCACGGGCATGACTCTGGAAGAAGCGGGGAAATTTTACCGGGAATACTTTAGCGACTTTCCGCAAATCAGCGCGTATATAAATAAAGCGAAGGAAGACGTGAAGAAAAACGGCTTCACTCAAACGCTTTTTGGCCGAAAGCGCTTTTTTAATTTGGACACTGTTTTAGGGGACGATTTTTTGGAGTCGGAAATGGAGCGGATGGCTGTGAACGCGATAATTCAGGGAACAGACGCAGATATTGTGAAAAAGGCAATGATTGCTGTAGCCGATACTCTGGATTCCAAGAAAATCCGCCCAATTTTACAGATACACGATGAATTGTTGTACGAAATTGAAGATGATACAATAAGGGAAGCGATTCCGCGAATCCGCTCTTTGATGGAGGGAGCGTGCCAGTTTGCAGTGCCATTGTCGGTGGACATTAAAATAGGTAAACGCTGGGGGTCGTTAAAAATTTATGCAGAGTAAAAAAACAGTTTTCATTATTATATTGGCGATTATCGCAGTTGTTGCCTTGATATTGTTTGTTTCGCCGCCTTTTAAAACATCGCAACCGGCAACCCCTAAACGCATCGGCGTGCTTACGGCCTCCGACTTGCAACTCGCGACGATTGAGGGGATAAGGGCTGGGTTTAAGGAGTTTGGGCTCACGGAAAACAAAGATTTTGTTATCGAACTCAGAAATCCCAAAGGGGATTTAAATTTAGTAAAAACAATGGCTACGGATATTGTGGTTTCAAAGCCGGATTTGATAGTTTCTGTGTCCACTAGCGCTTCTAGCGCCATGAAAGAAGCGGACGACGGCGCCAAAATTCCTGTTGTGGCTGTGGATGTGGGCAATTTTGCGCAGTTGGGTGTGGAAAACATTCAGCACCCCGGAGGATTTATGACAGGGGTTATTGTTGACAATGTTGTCACCGCTCCTAAACGGATGGAGATTTTAAAAACCCTTCTTCCAAAATTGAAAACCGTCGGTATTTTAGCAAATCCAGAAAACGTAAGTTATGGCAATGTTATCAAAATCTACGAGGAAGCGGCAGGCAGACTGGGCCTCCGAGCGCTTTGGTACAACGTTACTAAAAAAGAAGATATTTTGGCTGCTATGCAAAAAATGATCCGCGACGACGCTGGCGCTTTTATGACTGTTAATGACGCCGTTATTTCCGGCAATTCCAACCTTATCGTTCCACCGCTTAAGCAAGCTAAAATCCCTTCCATTGATTTTAATGTTGAGCGCGGAGTTTCTTCAGGCTATCTTATGGTTTACGGCGCCGCTCGGTTTGATGTTGGTAAACAAGGAGCTCGCATGATTTATAAAGTTATGCAGGGAGAAAAGCCAGGCGATATTCCGGTGGAGTTCTTCTCCGCTCTGACTTTTGAAATAAACACCGCTTTAGCAAGGGAGATGGATGTAAAAATCCCAGAATCTTTACTTCTTCAGGCCAGCAAGGTTTATAATCAGTAAGCGCCATGAGCGAGTTTCTTTTAGGGCGGAGGTCGCAACTGTGGATTTTGGGCCTAGTTGCGATTTCGGCTTTAATTGCAGCCAACGTCGCCTGGCTTTTCCCAACATTGGAGGAAATGGACACAGGCGCTTATTTGCTTTACCGAGCCGTTGGCGTGGACGCTAGAAACCAAATCGCTTCTTTCCTAAATAGTCACGAGTTTGCGTTAAAAAACGCCGCGGATATTATTGCTCAGGGGACAGGGCGCGAGACGGAATTGATATCCAGACTTATGAAGGAAAACCCGCCGTTCGAGTCTGTGGCACTTCTTGGTTTGGATGGCGTGGAGAGATTCAAAACGCACAGATTTTTGCTTACCACCCCGGCCGACTTAAGAAACAGATCACGGGATGAGCTTTTTAAAGCTGTAAGCCGCGGAGAGATTTATCGAGGTCCAGCGCTAATCTCCGGTATTTCGGAGCCTTTAATTACGATCGCTTTGCCATTAAGAAGAGAATCCGGTTTTTCTGCGATTGTTGCAGATATTAATTTAAAATTTTTACTGGACGTCGTTCGTGGAATAACGACAGGAGATAGAGGTGTGGCTTATATTATTGATCGCGATGGCTATATAATTGCCCATCCCAATTCGTCTTTAGTATTCGGCCGCGTCAATGTGCTGGAAAGAAAAATTATCACCGCCACCTTATCCGGCCGCGAAGCCGACACGCGCAACTCTGATTTTATCTATAAAAATGAGAAGGGAGAAGACATATTCGCTGTAGCTTTACCGTTTGAACTAACCAACTGGGCTTTGGTTGTTGAGGCACCAAAATCCGTGGCTTTAGCATCTTCCAGAAGAATTCTTTCCGCTGCGCTTATTTCGTTCGGTTTGGAAATAGTGCTTTTGCTACTCTTAATTTGGAACTATTTTAATTTAATCAAGACAGCGACGCTTTTTTACAGCGAACGCAACCAGCGCGAAGCCATTTTAAACAGCTTATCTGACGGGGTAGTTGAATATAACGACAAATCGGAGATAGTTTTAATGAACCCGAAAGCGGAGGAGCTCTTAAATGTCAAATTTAAAGATATACGCGGACTGGCTATATCTCCGGACATCGCAAAAACCAATCCAAAAATGAAAGGCCTGGTTGAACTTATGTATCCGGCACTAGCGCCTTACGCATCCCAGACGCGCGAGATTGTCGGAACGCTTGCGAAAACAATGGAGGTGCATATTTCCAGCCCAGAGCTTAAATTGCTGGTGACAATAACTCAGGTTGTTGAAGAGAGCGGCAGGGTCCGTGGATTTTTGAAAATATTGCACGACGTCTCCAGAGAACGATTATTAGGGAGAATGAAATCGGAATTCGTGTCTATCGCGGCGCATCAGCTTCGCACGCCACTCTCCGCAATCAAGTGGACGCTACAATTGCTTCTCGACGGAGACGCCGGCGCTTTGAGCAAAGAGCAAGGAGATTTTTTGGCCAAAGGATATGAAATCAACGAGAGGATGATAAAGCTCGTAAATGACCTTCTCTCCGCCGCTAGGATTGAAGAGGGTAGATTCGGCTACGAATTTGCCGAAGTAAATCTGTCGGAATTCTTGGAGAACGCGATTGCTGGATACGCCGATATAGCCCAAAGGAAAGAGATAACTTTTTCTTTTAAAGACAAAGCAGGCAAGTTGTCGCCAATTTATGCGGATGCGGAGAAATTATCCTTAGCGTTTAATAATTTATTGGACAACGCCGTAAAATATACCGCTGGTAGTGGCAAGATTGCCGTAACATTGTCAAGAGAAGGAAATTTCGCTACGGTCAGTGTTGCGGACACCGGCGTGGGCATACCGACGGAAGAAAACAAGAGGGTATTTTCAAAATTTTTCCGCGCATCAAATGTTATCAGGATGGAAACAGAAGGAACCGGACTCGGGCTTTTCATAGCGAAGAACATTATCAGGCGGCACGGCGGCGATATTAGCTTTGTATCTAAAGTTGGCAACGGCACTACTTTTACCCTTGCGCTACCTTTAAAAAAAGAGTTGGTGCCGAAAGAAGAAAAGCCGGAGTTGGAGGAATTTTTAGGTTCGGTTTGACGTGTATATAAAAATGGAGATGTGATACAATGATATTATTATGGCTGGACGCAAAATTCTAATAATAGAGGACGAGCCGGTGCATTTAAACGTAATGAAAGCCAAGCTGGAATATGAGGGGTATGAAGTCATTGTGGCTACAGACGGGGAAACTGGCTATCAAAAAATAATGGAGGAGAAGCCGGACCTCGTGCTTTTGGATATTATTCTGCCCAAGCTTGATGGCTTCGGTATTATGGAGCGATTAAGAACTAAGGGTAAACCTGCGCCCACAATAATCGTGGTTTCAAATTCAGGCCAGCCGGTGGAGATAGACAAAGCTTTAAAACTTGGGGCGAAAGATTACTTGGTAAAAGCCGAGTTTAATCCGGCTGATGTTTTGGATAAAGTTGAAAAGGCGCTCGGCCCATCCGTGGCGGAGAAAAAAAACGGAACCAGGAAAAGTGTCCCTGCGGAAAAGTTGACTGTGGCGCCGTCTGCTGATAGAAATTACAGCATTACCGGAAGTGGCAACAAAGAAAATATTTTGATAGTTGAAGACGATAAATTTTTAAGAGACCTTATCGTACAAAAACTTGGGCGCGAAGGGTTTCGAACCTCAGAAGCTATGGATGGCGAGGAAGGATTGAAAGCAGCCAAAGAGATGCGTCCTGATTTGATTTTACTTGATTTGATACTTCCGGGGATGGACGGATTTGAAGTGTTAAAACGCATTAAGGAAGATAAGGTGACTGCCCAAATACCCGTTATCGTGCTTTCCAATCTGGGTCAGAAAGAAGATATGGACCGGACAGTTGCTTTGGGCGCGGAGGATTTTATGGTCAAAGCACATTTCACTCCCGGCGAAATTATTACTAAAATAAAGGTCGTTCTTAAAAAGAAGTATTTTTAAAAAATGCTTACAAAAATTATAGTTTTAATAATCATAATTATCGCCGCACTTGCTGGTTGGTACTATTGGGATTCAAATAAGACGGAAACTATCAAACTAAGTTTGGCGGATGCCGAAAATCTGAAATTTTTGCTGGCAGTATTGCAGGACAAAGGAATTGCCGAGAAGCACGGATTAAAGCTGGATGTGGCCTTTTCGCCCCCATTTGAAGCAGAACGCCGTTTAATTGAGAGAGTAGACGGGGTTGAGGTCGGCAGTATAAATCCGTTATCAATCGTTATTGCTAATCAGACCAAAAACACAAAGCTGCGCGCGTTCGCATCTACTTACCAAACCAATCAAGCCTTGGTAGTGAAAGCAACATCCCCATTCTATAAATTTGAAGATCTCAGAGACGTAAAGGTTGCCATGCATCCAAAAGGAAGCGCATCTTATACTATGCATGCTTTGGGTATGAAAACGCTGGGATTGGATTTAGAGCGTGATTTCAAGCTTGTTTTTGGCTCATTTCCGCAAAATGAGCAGCGTTTAACCAACGGAGAAGTAGAGGCGGCGTTTTTAAACGCAGTTGCCACGGCGCGCTTTTTAGCGACCGGCAACTACAGAGAAATAGTTAACCTGGGCGAACAATGGGGCAATATAACTGGTTCTTCTATTATACCGTTTGTGGATTTGGCAGCGCACGCAGACTGGATTTCGCAGAATCCAAAGAAAGTTGAACGTTTAAGGGAGGCCGTTTTGGATGCCGCAATTTTCATTAGGAAAAATCCGCAGTTGATAGAAGAATACAAAGAGATTTTGGGCGCAACTCGGCCCGAAGAAATTAATTTGATGAAAGAGCGACTGCCGGCCATTTTTCCACTTGCATGGCTGCCAGAGGCGCATAACGCTCTTTTAAAGAAAGCCTTTGAATTAAACCTCATTCCAGCATTGCCCAAAGAAAATATTTTTGTTGAGTGATATGGATTTTATTAAAATATGAATGTAAAAAAACCAGCTTTAATAATTGTTGGAATTGCGGTTTTAATCGGGATCGCGTTTTGGGCCTGGCCGGCCAAAAAGCCGCCGGAGCCGAAAAAAGTCAGCGCAACATTTGTGGCTACCGGCGCGGAGGGGTTGCTTAAATACGTAATTGAGCAACTCAAACTTGACAAACAACACGGTCTTGACCTTACTATCCAAGCGGTAGAGCCGGGTGAGGTTGCGCGGAGAACCATTGCTCGGGAAGTTGATGTTGGCGCCCTTAGTCCTATTGAGCTTGTTCAGTCTCAACAAGCGGGAAGGGATATCCGCGCTTTCGCGCCGCTCCTGACTGCCATTCATGGCCTGCTGGTTAAAACCAACTCTAAGTATAGAACCATAGACGACCTAAAAGGAAAAAAGATTGCGGTGTTGCCGAAGGCAACCGCTGGTTACCAAAGCATGGCTTTGGAGCTTAAGATTTTGGGTATAGATTTAGAAAAAGAGTTTTCTCTTACTTTCGGAGGCATTCCTGATACTCTTTCTTTTCTTAAGGCTGGTGAGGTGGATGCCGCTTTTCTTCCGGATCCTGTGGCTGCACAACTCATTGTTTCGGGCCAATATCGAGAGCTTCTTAATCTCGCGGATCTGTGGAAGGAGAAATACAACATTCCTTACTTTTTTAACGCTCGAGTTGCCTATGCCGACTGGATTGCGGCAAATCTGGATACCGCAGAACATTTTGCTGCTATGAGGATTGAAGCGTCCAAACAAATTAAAGATCATCCGGAAATCGTTGCCAAGTATGCTCGCGAGGTGGTAGGCGCCAAAACTGAAGCGGAAGTAAATTTTATTGTTGAGCGCCTGTCAAAAGCTTTCCCGTCGCGCTGGGACGATGAGTTTATTGATAATGCCGTATTTGTGATGCAAAAAGCCGCGGAATTCGGTTTCATCAAGGAAATCCCCAGAAACCCCAGAGAGTTGTTTACAAAGTTTTAGACGTCCACACAAAATAGCATATGGATTTTATTAAAAAGTGGACTGGTATTATTTCCGGCCCCCTTTGGTACAATATCGCGATAATTTTTGCTATTGGCATTTTTTTAATTGCCGCCAGTTTTTACTGGCTTTTTCCTGTTCTGAACGGTGTTGAGCAAAACGTCATAACTTCGCAAAATGCTACTACCTCGCACACTGTTGATCTGCTGGATTTGTTTTTGGATCTTACCTTTCAAGACCTGTTTCATTTTGGCAGTCACGCCTTAGAAAGCGTTAATGATTACGAAAAGCTTTCTAAAATTTTTTTCGGGAGCAGACACGATTTTTTAAATTTATTAGTTTTTGATACGAACGGAAAACTTTTGACTTCTTTGGCGGCGCGAGGTGTGAGAGCACAACCTCAATTGTCTGGAGTTTCAGCGCAAAACAACTTATTTTTTCAAGAAGCTTTGGGCGGAAAACGCTATATTAGCCCTGTTTTCTTTGGGCCAAACGGCCCTTCAATTCAAATTGCTACCCCAATAACAAAGAACGGGAAAATCATCGCGGTGGTTTCTGGTGAAATAGATTTTACTCTTCTCTGGGGTGTAGCGAGCAAAACTTCTGTTGAGGAGGGTAAAATATATCTTGTTGACAACCGCGGCGCAAGGATTTCGGATCCAAATATCGAACTAGCTCGTTCCGGCGAAAATTTGAGATACCGTGAAATTGTCAACTTGCTGGTTCAGGGTCGCGAGCGAATAGATTTTAATAAATATACGAATGAAGTGGGCGAAAAAGTTTTGGCGTCTGGGGTTAAAATGCCGTCAACCGGATGGGGGGTGGTTGTAGAACAAAATGAGAATACAGCTCTAAAGCAACGCAATCAAACGTTGATTATTGCTCTTATTTTCGCTGGAGCAAATTTTGCGCTTTTGGCGCTGTTGATTTTCAGCACTTTTAGGCTTATGCGCGCGCTTATAAATGTGGGGCGCGAACGCGAAGAGAGAGAAAGAACAATTGCTTTTCTTCCCGACGGCGTCATTGAATATACCGGCGAAAACCAAATTTTGGCCATGAATCCGGCAGCCAAACGGCATTTGGATATTGCCGGCTTGCCCATTAACATTTATGTTTCTGAAAGCGCGGCCATACCGGCGGGGCTTGAAAGGCTTTGGACAATATTTTTTCCCAGGCAAGAGCGCGAAGGCGGACAAGGTAATATATATGAAATAAGTTTTCAAAAACCGGAGCCCAGGGTGCTTCAAATTATAACTGTCTATATAAAAGGCACCGGGCATTTGGAGGAACAACGCTATCTTAAAATTATCCATGATGTAACCCATGAGCGGCCATTATGATTTATTTTCTTTATGGAGAAAATTCATATAAAGCTTTGCGGAAAATCCGCGAGTTTAAGGCCGCTTTTGTAAAAAAAGCAGGAGACGCTTATTTGATTGAAGAGTACGATGGCAATGAGGTGCCGATGACAGGTGGAAGTTTCCATTCTGCGCTTGGGCAGATCAGTTTGTTTGCCGAGACGCGTTTGATGATTTTCAAAAACGTTATCAACGGAGACATTTTTAAAATTTTAAATGAGAACGGCGGGTATATTAAAACATCGCGCGACATCTTTGTTTTTTGGGAAAAGGATTTAATGAAGCATAAGGAAATTTTGTCGTTTTTTAAGAAATTTGCTGAAAAAACACAGGAAACGCAACCGCTTGGCCCCAAAGAGTTGGATTTGTGGCTACGAAGAAAAGCGCAGATACTCGGCATTAAATTAGGTAAAGAGGAGTGTGAAATAATAATTGACGAAGCTAGTGACAGTGCCGAGTGGGCACTGGAAAATATGTTGGAGAAGATTATGTTAGGCGGAAAAATTGAATCGGCTGGAAAACCAAGCTCGGCAGGCGCGAACCCTTTTGCTTTTATTGAAAAAATGTTTGGGTCAAAAGCGCTCTGGGCTCTTAAAGAAATGAGTTTAAGCGGCATTGAGCCCCAACGTTTTATTTACTCTTTTTTATGGAAATTAAAACAGAAACGCATGGCAGACGCTTACCTACGCGGCATTCTTGCTGAATCTGCAATGAGGAGAAATCCCAAAAACGCCGAAGAAATTCTAGAAAAATTTATTTTTTCACTACAAGCTTAGCCAGCCTCGACTAGCCAGCTTCGACTAGCGAAGCTAGGCGAGTCGGGCTAGGCGGGCCAACCTCGATTTCATCCTAGCCGCCTTGTTTTTTTTGATGAGGCCCTTTTTGGCGGATTTGTCTATGGTTTTGTAGGCGGCCGAAAGAGCGGCTGGTGATTTTTCGGAGACAGCTCTTTTTACCGCGTCGCGGAGCTTGTCTTTCCAAACAAGGTTTCTTTCCCGCCTTCTGCGAGATTGCCTCAACGCCTTTTTAGCAGATTTTATGATTGGCATATGAGAAGTAGTTTATATTATTGTATATTTTTAATCAAGTCTCTAATCTCCGCGGCTTTTTCAAAGTCTAGAGTTTTGGCGGCCTCTAGCATTTCCTCTTCCAACTCCTGCTTTAACTTTTCTTTGGACATTTGTTTAGACATTTTGGTTAGGTCGAAAGACGTCCGACGTCCACTTGGACGTCGGACGTCTAAGTCAAAAATATTTTCGCCGATTTGACGCTGAATGGATTTAGGAACAATGCCATATTTCGTGTTGTATTCTTTCTGAATTTGTCTTCTGCGGTCAGTTTCTTCAGCGGCTTTTTTCATTGAATCGGTAGTCGTATCCGCGTACATTATTACAGTTCCGTGGGTGTGCCGCGCGGCGCGTCCGATGGTCTGGATTAAAGTCTGGGCATTCCGCAAAAATCCCTCTTTGTCCGCGTCCAAAATTATAACTAGCGACACCTCCGGCAAATCAATTCCCTCGCGCAGAAGATTTATTCCCACAATCACGTCGTAAGTGCCTTTTCTCAAATCTCGTAAAATTTTATGCCGCTCCAACGTTTTGATGTCCGAATGAAGATATTCGGCTTTGATAGCGGCCTCTTTTAGATAATCAGCTAAGTCTTCCGCCATACGCTTGGTGAGGGTTGTTACTATTATTCTTTGGTTTTCTGCTGTGCGTTTTCTAATTTCAGATAAAACATCCATTATTTGATTTTTGGTATCTCGGATTTCAAGGCGCGGGTCCAAAAGGCCGGTGGGGCGGATGATTTGTTCAACAACGGCATCTTTACTTAAATTTATTTCATATTCTGCTGGCGTTGCCGATACGTAAACTGTCTGCCAGATTTTTTTATTAAATTCCTCAAATTTTAACGGGCGGTTGTCTATAGCTGAAGGGAGCCTAAAACCGTAATCAACCAACACTTGTTTTCTTGCGCGATCTCCATTATACATTCCGCGGATTTGTGGAATGGACATATGAGATTCGTCAATAATCGTAATAAAATCTTTAGGTAAATAATCCAGTAAAGTGGCTGGCGGTTCTCCGGATTTTCTGAAAGAAAGCTGGCGGGAGTAATTTTCTATCCCATGCGTATAGCCAGTTTCGCGGAGCATTTTTAAATCAAAGTTGGTGCGCTGGGCGATTTTCTGCGCCTCAAGCAATTTGCCGGCCTTTTTCAATTCTGCTGCGCGCTCTTTTAATTCTAACTCAATATTGGAAAGCGCAAGCTCAAACTTATCATGAGGGGTTACAAAGTGTTTCGCTGGGAAAATTTTTGTCACACCATTTATTTTCTCAATAGTATTTCCGCTCCATTCTATTTTTGTGGTTGTGTCTCCGGCCGGAGAGAAAATTTCTACGGCTTCCCCGCGGACTCTGAAAGCCCCCGCTTTTTTGTCATAATCATTCCTCTCATATTGCATCTCCACTAGTTTTTTCAAAAAGGCGCGCTGGGAAATTGGCAGCCCCTCTTTTATCTCCAGCGCCACCCTTTCATATTCAATGGGGTCGCCGATGCCGTAAATACAGGAAACCGAGGCAACAATTACGAAATCGCGACGGGTGAGCGCCGTAGCGGTCGTCGCGTGGCGCATCGCGTCAATAAAGTCGTTTATTCTGGCATCTTTTTCTATATAAGTGTCGCTTTGCGGTATGTACGCCTCGGGCTGATAGTAATCGTAATAGGAAACGAAATAATGAACCGCATTTTCTGGGAAAAAAGTTTTGAATTCCTGATAAAGCTGTGCGGCCAAAGTTTTATTGTGGGAAATCACTAAAGCCGGGCGACCTAAATCGGCAATGATGTTAGCCATCGTAAAAGTTTTTCCCGAACCAGTGACTCCCAAAAGCGTCTGATTTTTATTTCCGGTTTTCAGTAATTTTGAAAGCTCGGCAATCGCCTTTGGCTGGTCCCCGGCCGGCTTATAGGGCTTGTGTAATTTAAAGATTGACATAGCGAAATAAACGCGAATTTAGCTTATCAAAAATTATTTGATTTCGCAACTACTATGATATATCATAGTAGTATATCTATATGCCGCATGTTTCAAGAAAGAAATTAAAAAAGAAAGTTTTTATAAAAATTGGCGAGAAACTATCAGATACAGTCGCCAAAGCAAATTCTGCTCGAGAAGTGAGATGGATTTTTAAGGAACTAATTACTCCTACCGAGTGCGTTATGTTGGCGAAAAGACTGGCGATAATACTAATGCTAGAAAAAGGCCATTCTTTCAATACTATCCAAAGAACCCTTAAGGTGACACCGCAGACCATAGTTAGATTTTGGAAAATAACAAAACAAAGTTTGCATAAATCTGTTATTAAAGAAATTTCCGCCAGCAAGACAAAGGGCGATTTTTGGCAAGAACTAGAGAAACTTATTTTATTGGGCATGTCGCCAAGAGGCAGATAATGGCAACTTGTGCGGCGCGTCGCAGAGAAATATTCCTAGCTTTCTAAGTTGTTCTACATAATAAATAAAATAAACAAACTACTATGATATATCATAGTGGTTTGAGATTGTGGCAGTCGTTTTGAAGTTATAAATATAGTTGCTATAATAAAAGCAAATGATAGGACACGCAGAAGGCAAGATAATATTTAAGGGAGAGCGGTATGTTGTTTTGGATGTTGGTGGAGTAGGATATAAAGTTTTTGTCGTAGCGTCTTCTTACAGAAATTTATCTGTGGGGGAGAGTGCCAAGCTTTGGACACATCTGCATGTTAAAGAAGACGCATTGGAACTTTACGGATTTTCGCATCAAGCCGAGCTCGAATTTTTTGAATCTCTGATTTCAATTTCTGGCATCGGACCGAAATCTGCCTTGGGCGTTTTGTCTTTAGCGCCGGTGGACACCATAAAACGCGCGATTGCCTCCGGAGACACTTCTTATCTGACAAAAATTTCCGGCATTGGCAGGAAAACCGCAGAAAAAATCATTTTGGAGCTGAAAGACAAGATGGGCTTCGGAAAAGTTTCATTCGGCGGGGAAGAATTTAAAGAAGACGCGGACATTCTGGACGCGCTTTTGGCTTTAGGTTATTCCCAGCGTGAGGCCCGCGAAATCTTGCAGAAAGTACCCAGTTTTGTCAAAGGGCGCGAGCAGAGGTTAAAAGAAGCGCTAAAAATGTTAGGGAAATAGTAAAATAAGCGCATGCTTGATAATATCCTTGCTTTTATTAAAAAATTTATTCCGGTGCCGGTTTTTAATTTGTTTCAACCTTTTTATCATTTGTGTCTGGCGTATCTCGCGGCTGCGATCTACGGATTTCCGGCGCGCCGGTTGAAAATTGTGGGAGTCACTGGCACCAATGGAAAATCAACGGTGGTGCATTTGATAAGTTCTATTTTGGAAGAGGCCGGAGAGAAAGTCGCATCAGTTTCTTCTTTGCGTTTCCGGGTAAATCAACAAGAAGAAAAAAATACTTTGAAAATGACCATGCCGGGAAGATTCAAGCTCCAGAAATTTTTACGGGAGGCAGTCTGGGCCGGATGCAAATATGGAATTATAGAAATAACATCTGAGGGCATAAAACAATACCGGCACGTAGGTATTGTTTTTTACATGGCGGTGCTTACCAATATGACTCCGGAGCATATTGAATCGCACGGAACTTTTGAAAAATACCGCGCGGTGAAAGCAGAGCTTTTTAAAAGAGCCAAAATCCATGTTTTAAACGGAGAAGATCCTTCTATTGAATATTTTCTTAAAATTCCTGCCCAAAACCGCATTATCTACTCAAAAAAAGATCTTCCTCCGAATGTACATCTTAAACTTCTGGGTGAATTCAATTTGGAAAACGCCGTGGCAGCGTTCCATGCCGCGAAACTTCTGGGCATAGAGTTTAACGCCATCAAACGCGCCTTGGAGAGCGTTAGGGGCGTGCCGGGTAGATTGGAGTTTATGCAAAAAGAACCCTTCTTGGTAGTGGTGGATTATGCGCACACGCCGGACGCGCTGGAAAAAGTTTACGAGACTTTAGGTGGAAATTTAATTTGTGTTTTGGGTTCGGCCGGCGGAGGAAGGGATAAGTGGAAAAGGCCGGAAATGGGAAAAATCGCTGACAAATTCTGCAAAAAAATTATTTTAACCAATGAGGACCCGTATGATGAGAATCCGGAAGCAATTTTGGCGGAGGTGGAATGTGGCATCGCCCAAAAAAACAAGCTCCAGAAAATTCTGGACCGCAGCGAAGCTATCCGCGAAGCGATAAAATCCGCCAAAGCAGGAGACACCGTAATCATCACCGGCAAAGGCGCCGAGCCGTGGATTATGGGCCCCAACGGCGCAAAAATTCCTTGGGATGACAGGGAGGTTGTAAGAGAAGAGCTAGCTATCGCGCAAAAATAAAAAAAGCCCAGCGATTCTGATGCTAGGCTCCACGGAAATTTATCTCATAACGGAAGGGAAGATAATGGCGGAAGCGGTGTTTTTTCTTTCATTTTTATTTCGTCTAGTTGTCCATCGCAGATACCGATAATAAACACACCGTTTACATCTTTTAACTACCTTATCTTTATGTCAAAATATTTATCTTTCCCATCCTGTACTAGGAGAGCTTCTTTTACCTCAGGATCTTCCGGCGGCAGTACTGGCGCGAGTTTTGTTTGGGCTTGGTCTACCGAATCAGCTTCTACAACAAAGAGATGCGGGTCGCTCCACGCCGTCCAGTGATGCATTCCAATGAAAGGAATAAAAACTTCTACAAGAAATAGGCTCATATAGCACCCTCCTTATTTTTTCATTTCCCGTTTGGGATTTGTGATAACATAATCCATTTCGTATAATACTCCAGTAATTCAAGAAGTCAAGTTGCAAAAAATGTAAGATGATGCTAAAACAAATGAAGAAGGAGGAGGACGCTTTATGGAAAAATTTTGGGTTGAAACACATGAGAATGGTGTTGAAAACAAAAAAGCAATTTTGATTTTCCCGCACTGGGGAGCGCAACTCTGGCAGTATCAATTATTCGCGAAGTGGTTTTCAGGTTTTCGCACAATTATTTTTCATTGTCCGGATTCGCTTTTAAGTTCGGACATTGAGGCTACGTTTCGTAATTTTGATCTTTTGGAATCGGTGATTTTGAGCGATATCGGGCATTTAAAGAGCAAAGGCATTTACGATTTTAGTTTTTACGGAGCTAGCTTGGGAAGCGTTATGGCTTTGCGCGCCGCCAATATCTTAGCATTCGCGGACGGCAGGGTCGGCGGAGTAGTTGTAAATTTAAGTTGCGCTGATTTTCCGTTTGCGACTTGGAACGGCAGCGCGACAAAATCACTTAGGGAAGATTGGAGGAAAAATGGCGTAAGCTACTCAGAGGTAAATCAGGCATGGTCCTATCTTTCGCCCATTAACAATTTATCGCGCCTCAAGGAAACAAAAATATTATTTTTTGCTTCCAAAAATGATGCGGTTATGAATCCCCCAAATGTTATGGGTTTAGCCGATACGTTTGCCAATTATTTTCCTAAAGCCGAAGTTCACACTAACGCTTTTTTAGGGCACTATTTGGGCGGCGCCAAGAATTTTCTGCGCCTGCGCACCATGAGAAACTTTTTAGAGAGGCCCTGACCATCCGGCGGGGCTTTTTATTTTTAGTCCATTTTGTGATATTATAAATCTATGGACATAAACGAATCAAAATACCTGTATATCAGGCCGCCGAAGGAAGCGCTTTGGGCGATGACAGTATTTTTGGCGCTGGCCAGCGTATTTATGGCGGTAAAAATCAACGGCGAATGGCGCGGCTATGGCAGGACCATTCCGCCCAACACGATTATGGTTTCCGGCGAGGGAAAAGTTTTGGTAAAGCCGGATATCGCGGTTGTTAATATCGGAGTTATAAAAGAAGACGCTGATTTGGGAAAAGTTCAGCAAAACACGGCTGAAATTATGGGACAGCTCGCGAAATTTTTGAAAGAAAATAAAGTGGATGAAAAAGACATCAAAACAACTTCATACAGCATCAGCCCGCGGTATGATTATAAGGAAGGCGAGCAAAAACTGCGCGGTTATGAAGTTTTTCAAAATCTTGAAGTGAAAATAAGGGACCTGGGAAAAGTCGGCGCGGTTCTTTCCGGCGCGGCCGCCCGCGGGGCGAACCAAGTCGGCTCCCTTACTTTTTCGGTGGACGACCCTAAAAAAGCCAAAGAGGAAGCGAGAGCCATTGCAATAAAAGACGCCAGAGAAAAAGCAGGCAGGCTTTCGGCGGATTTGGGAGTGAGTTTGAAAAAAATAGTAAACTACGGAGAATCGGGCGGAGGCGGGCCGCAGCCGATTTACGCGCAAGCTGATTTTGGATTTGGAAAGGGAGGAGGTTTTCCGGTTCCGGCGCCTTCCGGCGAAAATGAGATAATCATCACGGTTAATCTGACTTACGAAATAAAGTAAGGGATGAAAATTTTTCTTGTTTTGCATAATATCCGGAGCTTACATAATGTCGGCTCCATTTTCCGGACGGCCGAAGGGCTGGGCGTTAAAAAAATATATTTAACGGGATACACGCCCGAACCGCGCGACATTTTTGGAAAACTCCGGAAAGATTTCGCAAAAACCGCGCTTGGCGCGGAAAAATACGCTGATTGGGCGCGGATTAAAAATATTCACGCGCTGATTAAACGCTTAAAGAAAGACAGAACTAAAATCGTCGCTTTGGAGCAGTCAAAAAATAGCATTCCACTTAGCTTACTTAGCAATCGGATTGCTAAACGGGACATTGCTTTAATTTTAGGCAACGAAATCAACGGCATCCCTAAAAGTGTGCTTCAAAAATGCGATAAAATTATAGAAATCCCAATGCACGGCAAAAAAGAATCGCTGAATGTTTCCATAGCCGCAGGCATCGCGATTTACGAGCTTACTAACCTCCCTACAACCCCTCCCTAATTAAGGAGGGGACCCACTTTCATTCCCAATGACCCATGACACTTTTACGCTTTTTTGAGAGGGAGATATATATGACATACGCAGAAAAAGAACTTCAATCTTTCGGTTTTCATCGGGTGAGTCAAAAGCTAGACTGAGTGGGCTTTGAACAACAAGTAGTTCTTTCCATCGGTCACCTCAAGCTTCTATTCGATTGTATTTGTCCCGCATATCCTAGTATCAGAGCGCTTGGATGTCCACTTCATCATGATGGCTCGGGTGGTTCTTGGCCAATAGAAGAGGCCAAAAAAATTCCGACAGCAATCGTATAATCATCACATCTTCTTTTTCGCCGCATGGTTCGCCCAGCGGTCTTTTCTTTTTCCTACTTCCCATGACGCTTTGTATTTTTTTATCCCCTTCTTTACAAGGAGGGGTGGAGGGGATGTAGTTAGTAACTTGTCTCCGTAACTAAATTTCCTGATTGGTCAAAAAGCTGGATGTTTTCGTGCCTATTGCCCCACATCTCGGCATTTTTGCCTAAATAAATTCTCCATTCCGGCTGGTTGAAATCATAATCATTTTTATGATCGGTCACGCACCCGGCATAGCTGGCGTGTTGCGAGACGAACTCGGCACAGTCGTTATTTATTCCGGTGTCGGCATTTATCGTGGGCGAGACGCAGGAGCTTAAACTCTCAATATAATCTATGCATCTATTATTTAAATTTCTCGGCAAGGACAAATCCGATATCCGCGGGCAGGAAAAAGACATTGAGGGCGAAATATTTTTACCTTGCGCCAAATAACCAGAGCATTTGTTTATTTTAAAATTTTTGCCAAGCTGGCTTTCGCCAGTGGCTATAATTGCGCGCTCGCCATAATTTAACGCGACACTATTTCCATATTCGTCTTTACCGATTGTTGCCAAAACTCTGTCTCTATTTTGAAGTTTCATGCCAGAAATAACCGCGGTTTGTTTATTGTCGTAATCAAAATTTTCCAAAGAAATATATTCTTGCGAGAAATCTCCGTAAGTAGCCCCACCGCTATTTATGCGGATGGCAAGTTTTTTAGGGGTGCTTGCCGGAGGCGCCGGCGATGGCGGAGTAGGCTGCGTCACCTTTTTAATGGGGTTTTGAATGATTGGCGGCGGCGTGGTTATGTCTGGTAAAGTGAAAAAAGAGCTGTTTGTAGACTGGCTTGGCGGCACTGGAGACGGAGCCGCCTGGGAACCCGAAGTGCCCGCGGAGCCATGCTCTGGAAATTGTCCTGGGATCTGCGTTTGCTGGCTTTTTGGGAATAAGTTTAAATTTTTTCTTTGAAAACTAAAAACTATGCCAACGATGACTAGCACGAATATCAGCCACATGACATCTTTATTCATATTTTGTATAATACGCTTATGAGCGAAAAACCGAAAGAGGGCGAGCTTTTTCCGAACATAGAGCGCAAAATAAAACCATGCTAAGTATTTTGCCGCAACTTCTTGATTTCCAATTTTATGTGCCGCTCCTTTTGAGGCTTGCTTTGGGAGCGATTTTTTTGGCGCATGGCTGGCAAAAATTGAGGTCCGATAAAATCCAACTCGCCGGCTGGCTGGAATCGATGAAATTCAAGCCTGGAGAGTTTTGGGCATGGGTCGTCACTTTGGTTGAATGCTTGGGCGGCATTGCTTTGGTTGTTGGGCTGTTCATGCAATTGACCGCTTTGATTTTGGCCATTCAATTTATAGTTATAATTTTGTATATCAAGCGCGGCCAGAAATTTATCGGCGGGTGGGAGTTTGATTTTTTGATTTTTACGGCACTCATAGCATTGTTGGTTTTAGGCCCCGGCGCCTGGGCGTTTGACTTGCCGCTTTAGGAATATGGTATAATTGGTTTATGGCTAATCTTAAAACAAGTCTTTTGGTCGCTGGCGCGGTTGTGTTATTGGTGGCGGTTTTTTGGTGGATTCAGCCCAATTTTTGGAAGAAAGAGCCTGTTAAAGAGCCTGTTAAGGTACAATATCAGGTTGCGGCAGGCGGGGCCAATGAACTGCGGGCGCAGGTGATTAAAAAATACGGCATTGATAAAAAGCATGGCATTGATTTTGAGATTGTCACCACCGATCCGGGCGAATTGGAAAGAAGAATAGCTAACGGCGAATCTTATTTGGCGGATATCTCGCCATTCACTATTTTAGCGGCGAAGCAAAAGAATATAAATTTGTTGGTCATTAGCCCGTCGGTGCTTTACCGCTATCATGTGCTTGTTTCTATCGACTCTCACATAGCTTCTGTTCAGGAATTGAAGGGGAAGAAAATCGGAACACAGCCGAAAGTTACCGCAGCTTATATTGCCACCGCCATAGCGCTCAAGGCGGGAGGCATTGACGTTGAAAAGGATGTCAGTATGGTTTTTGGAAATATTCCTCAAACTGCGGCTGCGGTAGAAAAAGGTGAGGCCGACGCGGCTATGGTGGCTTATCCACCCGCGGCCTCCCTTATTGCAAGCGGAAAATTCAAGAGCGCGGCGGCATTAGGAGATATTTGGAGCCAAAAAGAAGGCGGGCTTGTCCTTCCGTTCGTTGCGCTCGTTGCCAACAAAGACTGGTATGAGCACAATAAAGACACGGCAAAAAGAGCGGTGGAGACCATTTTGGACGCGGGGCGTTTTATCCAGGAGCGGCCTAGCGCGATTTCCGAGCTCACCGATTATCTTAATAAATATAATCTTAATACGCCACCGATTAGAGCATTGCTTGAAACAAATAGCCCAAAACAGTTTCCTAATAATTACGGCGAGAAAGAAGTAATGGCGTTTGAAAGATATTTTGCGCAGGCCAAGGAGCTGAAGATTATACCAGCCGATGCTCCAATGGATAGTTTCCTTGTGAAGCCCTCCGAGCTCGGGCTTTAAACCGGCTTTATAAAGCAATCTCTTTGTGGTATAAATTATCCTATGGATGACGGGGATATTGTATTTGATATAGAAACGAAGAAATCTTTTGACGAAGTGGGCGGGAGAAATAATTTCGGGAAATTGGGTGTATCAGTTGTCGGCGCATATATTTACGGGCCTGGCCAATATTTAACTTTTGAAGAACACGAAATTCCTGAATTTGAAAAATTGCTCCAAAAAGCTGGCCGCGTGGTCGGTTTTAATATCCACCATTTTGACCTTGAGGTTTTGCGTCCTTATATCTCCTGGGACGTTAGAAAACTTTCCACGCTTGATTTAATGGATGATGTGAAAAAATCGCTTGGCCATCGGCTTTATTTAGATAGCTTAGCCGAGGCGACCTTGGGCGTCCGAAAAAGCGGAGACGGAATGCAAGCCCTGAAGTGGTACAAAGAGGGCAAAATTGATGAGATTAAAAAGTATTGCCTAAAAGACGTTGAGATCACAAAGAATCTTTACGACTTCGGCAGAAAAAACGGCCACGTTTTGTTTTATTCAAGGAGCGCCGGCGGGCGAGTGGCTATTCCTGTTGCATGGGAAAAGCAAAGCGTGCTAGAACTAAATAAAGATGCCCAACTCAAAATTTTTTAATATATTAGGAGCGGAGCTGGGCCTGGACGAAGTCGTCCAGGCAATTTACGATTTTATAACATTGAAACCGCAGAGAAAATATAAAATAATAGTGGGGACGGATTCGGCCGCGAGGAGCGAAGTGAATTTTGTGACAGCTGTCACTATCTGGCGGGTTGGTAATGGAGGAATACATTTCTGGACACGCTCGGAGAAAACGCACTGCCACGATTTACGCGAGCGGATTTACAAGGAAACGATTCATTCCATAACTTTGGCGCAGGAACTCCGCGGGCGGCTCAAAGAAAAATTGGGGGATGAGTTTTTCTGGAACGATCAGATTCATATTGACGTTGGCGAAAACGGTCCGACAAAAGATTTTATAGAAACAGTTGTAGGCATGGTTAGGGGCTACGGCTTTGACGCCGTAATCAAGCCCAATTCTTTCGGGGCTTCAATAGTGGCGGATAGGCACACGTAAATCACTTGGGTGTCGGACACCCAAGTGATTTTTTGTCCTCGTAGCTCAACTGGATAGAGCGTTGGCCTCCGAAGCCAAAGGTTGCGCGTTCAAATCGCGCCGAGGGCACAAAAATTTTGACGCCGAAATTTTTAATTTATATTATATGAATATACCCTATTTTGGGGGAAGAAAATTTTTATGAATAAATTTTTTCCAACAAGCACAATCACAGGCTTACTGGTAGGAACTGTATTTGCAGGTCTAAACTTTCTCAGATTTTTTTGTTCGGAGTCTACATCATTCACCTGTGCTTTCCCTAAAGCCTTCGCTTACTATTCACCTGTATGGTGGCTATATGCAACTATTAATTTTAGCCTTGGTCCTTTTATTGCCCTAGCTCTTACAATAGTTATCTTTGGTTTCCTTGGTGCGATTGTAGGTAAAATACTTGGCTTTTTTTCGGAATCGAGGTTATTTAAATATGTACTGTGGATAGTTCTGATTTTGATCGTATTGCTGTATGTCGGGGCGACTATTCAAAGAACCTCAAAAGAATTAGGAAGCTCAAATAGAATTCAGATACAAGCTAATAAGGAATGGGAAATTCTGCAATCCGTTCTGTCTGGCAATTCTACGGAGATGGTTTGTTCGGACGGAGACCTCGCTAAGAATACTTGCTATATCATGGCCGCTTTAAAGTACGAAAACCCGGAAACGTGTTTTAAATTATCTTACGCCGCCGAAAGTCAGGCTGGGTCGGAACTTTGCAGAAATCTCGCCGAAGAAGCCAGAAATAACCAATTATCTAGGGATTCGTGCGATAAAGATAAATTATCGGGCGAAAATAAATTAAAAGGCCCTAATAAACACCAAGATTGTTATTTTAACCTTGGAATATATTTTCAAGACAAATCTATCTGTGCTAAATCATTTCAGGAACATGGCTGTGAAAGATATATTCAGTAGGAATGCGTTTGTAAAAGAATTTGCCGCCAAAGAAAAACTTGTCCCGACTAATTCAAGAATACTGCACCATAATCCAACTGAAAGATTTTTTTCCCGCCAAACAATGGACTTCCATTGCGGAAGCCCATTGTTTGGAAAATAAAAAACCTGTTAGTTTCTTATTGGTGGGATTATACGCTAATTTACTAACCTATTTTACCAAGAATTATTGAGGTTTACCTAGTCATACGGGTAGTCATTCGCCCTATCTCCGTATGACTACCCTGCGTTCCTGAAACTGGCCGTCATTCCTCGCTATTCTGACCTCACTTCCTCCAAATTCCAAACCCTACTTCACTACGGTTTACCCCTTCACGCACCCCTTCACTCGCTCGGTGCTGGGTTGAAGGGGTACGCCGCCTCAATCTCCCCGCCAATGCTTGTCTTTTTGCTCTCGCACCCCAATATTCCCAAGTCCGACTTCACTCCGCTACGCCCCCATTCCACGCTTGTGCTGTTTCCCACAATATCCGCCTTCGGCGGATTGGCTCGCCGCCCTGCTGGTCGGCTCGCTGAACGCGCCGGAATTCCTCCCCCCACCCCTCCTTCCGGCTCACCCGTTTGGATTGGACACATAAGGAGGCTGTTTTAACCATGTATAACTTCTTTACATACCACTTGACAAGGAATCCTGCATCCCCCATACTGACAGTATAGTCGTATTAATTAACCATAATTTTTTTCAACCACTATGGCCATGAAGAAATTTAGCCCCGTGAGAACGATCACGAAGGGAAACATTGAAAAGGTTCCGGGCGATAAGCCGGGCGTGTATCGCATTAAAAACGCCGAGGGAGATGTTCTTTACATCGGCAAGGCAAAAGGCGGCCGCTTAGATGACCGGATTGCGGAGCACAAAGGCGAGTTTGAAGGAGGCACGCGGTTTCAGTATAAGACAACACCGAGCAAAGAAGCTGCTGAAAGCCTTGAGCGTAGAGAAATCCGCGAGTACAAACCGCCAAAGAACAAAGATAAATAAACTATGTCCGCGAGGTCAAAAACTTCAGCGAGCATAGAGGACATCAAACGTCTTTATATTCGGGCAGGGGCGCACAGCCGGACAAGACGAAGAAAAGGAAAGGAAACAAGACACATTGAAGCGTTCCTACTGCAGACAGCTTTGCTGGAAGGAGTGCTTGTGAGTTATGGACTAAAGCTATTGGATGGTAAAGCTAACTTAAGTGCATTAAAGGGAAAAAGAAATAAGTGGTATGGCTACGATAACGCGATTAATGACCTTTATTTACTTGGAGTAATTGATACAGAGAAATTCAAAAAGCTTGAGCAATTTAAAGCGAAGCGGAATGAATATATCCATAATTTATTATCAGAAGATACCGAAGTGGTTGAGAGCAAGGTTCTACGCATCTACAAAGAATATGACAGTTTGGTTTGGGATATGATCCAGCGATTAGAAAAAAAAGTCGGAAAAATTAGCGAATCATCAACTTAAAATCATGCTTGCTAAATTCATTCAAGAACAACGTAAAAAGCGTAATCTGCCGCAGGAATTTTTAGCATCCGCGCTCAAAATTTCCCGCCCAACCTATATGCAGATTGAACAAGGTGAGCGCGACTTAACGATTACCGAAGCCAAAAAACTGGCAGAGGTTTTTGATATCCCTTTTGAGAAGTTTTTAGAGGGGAAGGAGCCAAAACACAATGTAACTATTGAAAAGGAGTCCGCAAAAAAATCAGACGACTTGCAAATTCGTGTTACAGAAAAAAATCTTGATAAATTCAAACAGGTATTACTGTATGTCCTAGGCAAGGTAGGCAGTAAACCAAATGTTGGCGAGACGGTATTGCACAAGTTACTCTACTTCATTGATTTTGATTATTACGAGAAGTTCGAAGAAAACTTGATGGGAGCGACATATATTAAGAACCACCATGGTCCTACTTCAATTGAGCTTGGTGCGATCGTTAAGGATATGCAAGAACAAGGAGAGTTGGAAGCTGTAAAAAGTCAGTATTTCAAATACAGCCAGAAAAAATATCTCCCGCGAAAGCGTCCAAATCTCGATATACTTTCGGCACGCGAAATTGACCACATTGATGATGTGTTGGCTCGCCTTTCAGACAAGAACGCCGCGGAGATAGAAAATTACTCGCACGAGGATATTCCGTGGAAATCCGCAACAGAAGGGCAGCCGCTTTCTTATGAGAGCGTCTTTTACCGCGATGAAAGATACTCCGTAAGAAACTATAGCGATGAACTTTAATGAACTGCCGGAATTTCAAAAAGAACTCAAGTGGCTTGGTAAAAAATACAAATCACTCTTAAACGATCTGCAAGAATTTCGGAATGTAGTTTCTGCTGTTCCGCTTGGAAACAGCAAACATTTTAATGTCATAATGCAAACCGAGGTTTTGCATATTATTAAAGCACGGTTATTTTGTAGATACTTGAAAGGAACATCTTTGCGGATTATCTATGCTTACTTCAAACAAAATCAACAGATTGAATTTATCGAGTTATATTATAAAGGCGACAAGGAAAATGAAGACCGCGAACGAATTAAGAAATATTTAAAAAATCAATAATGTCTCTCGGCCATGTGGCCTCGAGCTATAAATTTTGTGGGGGGAGGAATTCCGGCGCGTTCAGCGAGCCGACCAGCAGGGCGGCGAGCCAATCCGCCGAAGGCGGATATTGTGGGAAACAGCACAAGCGTGGAA
>Ga0209210_1000161_pt1 | contig 76837 bp, 105 predicted proteins | sample RifGroA1_FD_183991 | JGI IMG/M metagenome (GOLD analysis project Ga0209210, IMG submission 183991) | Contaminated groundwater microbial communities from Rifle, Colorado, USA - Rifle Groundwater A1 (SPAdes) (version 2) | ecosystem: Environmental > Aquatic > Deep subsurface > Groundwater >...
CTATGGATTTTATTATATTCAGGGAATTCATCTTTAATGAGTGTCAGTTCATTTATCTGTTCATAACAAGAAACAGATTTTTGAGCAATACGATATGCTTCTCTGCGATGCTCCAATGCTGTATTATAGAGTTTGAAGCAAGAAAACAAAGTATCTTGCAATACCTTTTCCTGTTCTTTTGTTGGATAAATTCTATACTTATATGCTCTCATTATTTTATAAATATGTTATCACTAAAAATTGTTTAGGAAAAAATTAATAATAATTGGAAAGAAAAATGAAGATTAGTAAATCGGGGTTAGCGTTTGTAGCTCACATAACACAGGATGGAGATAGAGGAATAACGATTCATAAAACATTTAATCGCCCAGAGTGCGATGGAAAAAAATTTAATTAACTAAATTTATTAACTTAAAACTTAAATAAAATGAGCAATTACACAGTTGAAAAAGAAATTGATGGAGAAACTTTTGATATTGACATAAACATTGAAGATGTTCTTGGATTTATTGAAGATGGGGCAGATTATGCTGATAGGGAAGAAATAATGGAGCAATTTAAAGATGAAATGAGGGATGAGATAAGAGAAGAAATAAGAGAAGAAATAAGAGAAGAAATTAAAAATGATTTAAGATGTGAAATTAAAGAAGAAATAAGAGAAGAAATTAAAAATGATTTAAGATGTGAAATTAAAGAAGAAATAAGAGAAGAAATTAAAAATGATTTAAGATGTGAAATTAAAGAAGAAAATATTACTGAATTAAAAAAACAATACAATATTGAAATTGAAACAGTAATTGATAAAATGAAAATGAAATTACTATCTCAAGCAATGAAAAACTATTCATTGGAAGAACTGGAAGAAAAGTTGGGAACAGAATTTGAACTTGGTACAGGAATAAAAAAGAAATAATTAACTAAATTTATTAACTTAAAACTTAAATAAAATAATGAAAGAACAAATTAATATAAAAGATTTATCTCCAGAATTAAGAGAAAAAATTGAGGAGGAATTATTATCAAAAGATAATATAAAAAATGAAAAGACGGAATATCTAATGAATAAATATAATTTTGATGAAGATTATGCCGGTTCTTTTATTAGTGAATTGGAGTTTCAAAATAATACAAATGAAGCCGATTTGAAATCAATTAAAAAAAATGTTATTTTTTATAAGACGGATGATTTTGAAACAAGTTTTAAAGAATTTAATTCTGTTGAGGAATTAAAAAACCATATGATAGGTGATTATGCAAATCCAAATAATAATAATTGGTATATTTATAAAGTTTTTATAGATGATGAAGAAAAAAATTATAGTGTTATTGTGGATATAAAATTTTTTGATAGAAAATAATTAACTTAATTTATTAACCTCTATTAAAACTTAAATAAAATGACAACAACAGATTTATCAAAATTTGGTAACAGAGAATTAGAAATGTTAAGAGATATTCTTGATTCAATGATTAAAGATGGTCTACCAGAAGATTTTAATAATGATGAAGTACAACCAATATTTAATCAAAATTCAGGATATGTGTTTTTAACTAATTCAGATAATCAAGTATCAATGATAAATAGTGATACTGGAAAATTGGAAAGTTGGTATTCTTCCCCTTATGAAGGAAAAGAAGGATTTTTTAATGAATTATTGGAACAATATGAAGGTATGTATTCAGATGACCAGGAATGGTTTAAAAATATTGCTGATAATTTAAAGATAGAATTGCCAGAACTTAAATAATTAAAAATATTTCATAATGCATGATTTTTATAATGTACCTAAAGAAAAAGAATTGGAACTCTTATATGATTCAAAAGATAAATCATATAAAATTAATTTAGATGAACTTGGTTGTAATAAATCTTGGTCCAGAACAACAACTGAAAAAACATTTGATGAAATAGTAGAAATATATAAAAATAGTAAATTTAAACATTTTGTTCTTATAAAAAGAAACATGAAAGAAATATTTCCAAATAGTAAAGAATTTGGTACTGATTACATTGAGGTTGGAATATGTTCTGGTGGTTCTGACGAGTGGTGTACTAATGGAAAAGATTATTTTATTTTTATTGATGTTGATTTAAAATATTTGGATTATTTTATTAAAAAATATGATTTAACTAAATTAAAATAAGTAATATGAAAAAAATATATGATAAAATAAAAAAAAGAGTTGTCTTACCATATTTATTGATAATCTGGATTATTGGTATTATTTTTATTATATAGATTAACTATATGGATAAAAAAATAATCATAAAATCAAATGAAGAAATTGAATTATTAAGACAGAGCAATATTCTTGTTGGAAAAACATTGGGTTTAATATCAAAAGAAATAAGACCAGGAATTAAAACAATTGAACTTGATAAAATAGCAGAAGAATTTATAAGAGATAATAAGGCAATCCCAGGATTTAAGGGGTATAATAAATTCCCAAATACATTATGTATTTCAATAAATGATGAAATTGTACATGGAATACCAAGTAACAGAGAATTAAAAGAAGGAGATATTATTTCAATTGATTGTGGAGTTTTAATGAATGAATTTTATGGTGATTCCGCTTATACGTTTTATATTGAACCTGTTAAACCAGAAGTTAAACAATTATTAAAAATAACAAAGGAAGCATTATACAAAGGAATTGAACAGGCAAAAATAAATAAAAGAATTGGAGATATTTCATGGACAATACAAAATTATGTTCAAGAGTATGGATATTCAGTTCCAAGAACAATTTGTGGTCATGGGGTTGGTAAGGATCTCCATGAAGAACCTAAAATAGATAATTATGGGAAAAGAGGACAAGGAAAAAAATTAATGGAAGGAATGACAATTGCCATTGAACCAATGGTTATAATGGGTTTAAATTATAAAACAATTCAAGATGAAAATAAACATACAATAAAATCAAAAATGGGGTTTTTGTCTGTACATTATGAACATTCAATCGCTATAACTGATAAGGGTCCAGATATTTTATCAACATTTGAATATATTGAAAATACTTGATTTATTTGGAAATGTCAATTATTTTACTTATATTTGAAAGAATGGTTAAAATACTGGATATCATTTATATTTAAACTCGTTTTTAAATTTATTTATAGTGACTGAATATACAATTGATTATATTAAAAAAAATAATCTTATATTACTTGAAGTAATATCTGGTTCTCATGCTTATGGTTTAAATACTGAAGATAGTGATATTGATAAAAGAGGAATTTTTGTACAAAAACCAGATGATTATCTTGGTCTTAAAAATATTGAACAAATAAGTGATGAAAAAAATGATATTGTTTATTATGAAATAAAAAGATTTTTACAATTAGCATTACAAGGAAATCCAAATATTTTAGAATTAATAGTACCAAGCGAAGAACATATTTTATATAAACATCCATTATTTGATTTATTAAAACCAGAATATTTTTTATCCAAACAATGTAGAAATACATTTGGTGGTTATGCAATTGCTCAAATTAAAAAGGCAAGGGGATTAAATAAAAAAATTGTTAATCCTGTTGAAAAAGAAAGAAAAACTCCTTTGGATTTTTGTTATGCAATCGATAAGAGTGGTTATAAAACAATACCATTAATAAAATATTTAAATATAAATAAATTAAAACAAGAATGTTGTGGTCTTGTTAATGTTCCTCATATGAAAGATGTTTATGCATTATTTTATGATTATAAACAACATTATGTAGAAAGTGGAAGTCATAATGAAGAAGAAAAAGGATTTAAGGGTATTATTCAATCAGAAAAATCAAATGATATTAGTTTAAGTTCTGTTCCAGAGAATATAACTCCAGAATGTATTATATCTTATAATAAAGACGGATATTCATCTTATTGTAAGGACTATAAAGAATATTGGGACTGGGTTGAAAAAAGAAATCCTCACAGATATAAACAAAATATTTCTCATAATCAAAATTGTGATTTTAAAAATTTAATGCACTGTTTTAGATTACTTCAAATGGCAAAAGAAATTGCCAAAGGAGAAGGAATAATTGTTAAAAGACCAAACAGAGATTTCTTGCTTGAAATAAGAAATGGTGAATTAAAATATGATGATTTGGTTAATAATGCAGAAAAAAGAATTGAGGAATTGGATGAGTTATTTAAAAAATCTGATTTACCAAAAAAACCAAAAGTAAATAAAGTAAATGAATTATTAATTAAAATTAGAAAAGAATTTAATAATTAAAATTTAAAAAATTATGAACTTAGAAGAGACAATAAAACAGCAAACTAAAATAGAAAACCAAAGCAAAAAAATTATTGAAAGATTAAAAAAACTTTCTAATAGGATTGATAAATTAATAGATGAATGTAAAAACATAACAATTAAAAATAAATCAAAATAAAAACAGGAACAATAGTTAAACTTAAACTTGAATGTCTGGGAAATAATATTGGAACAACGGGTGTTATTTTTGAAGAATATAACATGGGAGAACCTGGTGGTTCACAAGTTATGTTTGAAAACGGTGATTATTGTGGTTTTTCACCAGATGAACAAAAAGATTTTTTTGAAATAGTTGGATTTGATGAAAATATATCAACTTATAAATTTACAAATGTAATTCAGTTATCAAGAGATTTTGAAAGTGGAAGGTTTAATTTAGTTTTTAAATAATAATATTGTTTTAGTCAAAAACATATAATAAATTATATGATTCATATTATATATCCTATAGATTTAGATTGTGAATTAACAGATAAAGTTGAATTTAAAAAATTCACTATTCCAAATACTCCAAATAATTTACCTTGTAAATTAGATATAAAGGTATATAAATTTGGAATTGGTATTGTTGATTTTATATTTGATAAATTAGATATAAACGATCCATACACTGTTAAATTATCTAAAAGATTAACTCTTAGTAAATACAGTAAAACAATAGAAAAACATATTTTTAAAGATATTGAGCAATTCAAATTAAAAACATACGGACAAAGATATGAGGGTGAATTTTTTTATCCCATAACAATAGATAGAGAAAAAATATCTGTTCTTAAAGACAAGGCACAAATTCCAGAAGAAAAACTTAATGTATTAAAATTATTGTTGGCACAATATTGGAATTTAATATCTTATGATGCTTTTTTAAATAAAGAAGTGGATTCCAGTATAAATATGTTATATAAAATTAAAATAAGTTTTAATTTTATTAAACTTATTAAAAATTATTTTATGTTATTTAACGAAGGAAAGAAATTTCATAGGGATAGATTAAACATAGTAAATTCCTTATACAGAACAATGGAAAACAGTTTTTATGATAATGACCCAGAATATATGGATTTTTATAAAAAATGTAAAGATGTCATGGTGTTGGGTGAGTTGGAAAAAAGTGTTATAAATAAAATTGATAAGATTTCAGAAACATATTCATTTTTAGGAAATAATATATCAACTTTGTTTTTTATATTTTTTAATATTGTATTTATGTTGTGGGCATTCTGGGGGATAGTGGATACATTTCTTTTATGGAAATTGGGAAAATAACTAAAAATTAAAAATATACCGCCAATTATATTTAAACCAGTTGAACTTACTTATAAACAACTTATGGATAAATTTTCAAAAAGAGAAAATTGGGAAAAAGAACATAAGTATATTGCCATTACCAGATTAATTATTGGATTTATTCTGGGATTAATAGGTGGTGTTAGTATTTATTATTTAATTGATAAGTGGTTCATATAAAAATAATTAATAATAAAAATTATGACAAATATTAAAAAAGATTTAAAATATTCATTAAGAAAAGAATTATTGGAAGTATATGAAAAATCACAACAGACAAAATATATACCCATTAAATCTTCTGGTGAATATGTTCCAGAAAAACAAGATACAAAATATAAATTTACATCAAATTCTGGAAATAATTATGAAGTAGATTTTTTTGTATTAAAAGAACCAAAAACTATTTTAATTGATAATAAAAGTATTATTGATATAAGTTCTTCTATTTCTGATGATAAAAAATATGCATATTTAATAGGTATTAGTTTTACCATAGAAGGCAGAGATTATAGTACTTCTGATGATGTTACAAATAAAAATGAACAATATGAAGTCATAAACAAAGTATCTTATCTATTTGAAGAATTTTTAAAGGATAGTCCAGAATACAATATATTTTTTATTGGTACAGAAACACACAGGAAAAAACTGGATATATATAATTATATTTTTAATAAACAATTTAAAGATAAATTTTATTATATTAAAGGACAATCAAGATATTCCAAAGATAATAGTGGTTATGGTCATTATTTTATAAAAAAATGAATAATATAATAGAAAATAACAAATTAATAGCAGAATTTATGGGATATAAATATTTCCCTTTTAATTCAAAATTAAAGAAAAAAAGATTTAAATGGTTGGGGTGGAGAAAAGATAAATTATCTTTACCAAAAGGTTGCACAATAGGTAAAATAGGAGAAAGATATTATCTTGACCGGCGACATAAAGATTTAAAATTCCATGAAAATTGGGATTGGTTAATGCCAGTTGTTGAAAAAATAAATAAATTGGTGGATGATGTGGAGAAAATTAGTATTTCGCCTTATTGGGGTGGGACGGGGCTAGGAGATGAAAGTTTTGATAATAAAGATGATATAGCAATTATACAAACATATAAAGCAGTAATAAAATTTATAAAAAATTATAAAAATAAATAAGTCATGGAAATTAAAAAAAATTTAAGTTCATTATTTACAGGATTAATGTTATCTCTCTCAAAAGGCGATAAGGAAATATTAAAATCAATGTTGGAAAAAGATTCTGAAGCACCAACAGCAACACACCAAACGCAATATGCCCCAAGTAAATTTCTTCAAGGAATGTTAAAAGGTGAGATTAATGAGGAGTACAGAATCTGGTTCTATCGTGTTTTGGCCCGCGCAGATGAAATTACAATGGATACAATTGATGGGGCAACAGGGAAATCTCAAAAACAATTACTACAAGAACAAATGGAAATTAGGGGTGGTAAAGGAATTGAAAATATTATTCCATGTAAACCAATAGTATGTGAAGATGGAAATTATTATCCTGTAAGAACCAATGGTGATATTGAAAATATCTCTGAACAATTATATGTTAAAACATCAAATAATAAACAAAAATCTTTTGAATTTCATATTAATATTTATAATAATAAACATATTTATGAAAATCTTAAATCAAGAGGGCCATATTTAGGTAAATTACATGAAATAAATCAAATAGAATATGATATTGTAAAATTTGATGAGGAATTATCAACATATATTGATGTTCCTAATAATTATCTTGTAAAATATATAGATTTTTATAAATCAGAAAATCCTGGATTTTTTATAATAAAATTTATATCAACTTAAAATAATAAATGGTAATAGAACAATTTAAAACAGAATATGATGAGATGAATAGAATGAGGAAACTCTCTGGGTTATCTCTTATTATCGAAGAATATTATTATAATAATGTTTTAACTGAAGATAAAAGATATGATTGGTTGTATGATAATTATAAAAATAAATTTTTTAACAAATATAAATCTAAATGGGAAGTTGAGAAAGATGACAATGAAATAATTAAAACGATTAAGCTAAATTTAAATGAATTAATTAAAAAAGACCCCACATCTAAAATTGAAAATAACCAAGTTATAAAAACTGGTAAATATTCTCAATGGATTGTAAAACAATATCTTGAAGATAAAACAAACAGATTTTTTGAAGATTTATATAAAATAACAAACGATTTAAAAATATTTGATAAAATAAAACATAAACTTCCAGAAGATAAAAGAGATATTAATTTAATAAAAACTCCTTTTGAATTATATGAATTAATTAAACCATATAGAGAACTGGATATAAGAACAAAATCAGAAAAAAAAGGTGATATTGAAACATTATATAATGATAATAATTATCATATTTTAATTCCAAAAACAAAAGAAGCTGCTTGTACATATGGGGAAGGGACAAGATGGTGTACTGCAAGTCCTGGATTAACCTATTTTGAAAGTTATACTTCACGAGGTCCATTATATATTATAATTCATAAAAAAGAAGAAAATGAAAAATATCAATTTCATTTTGAAGATAATCAATTTATGGATATTAATGATAGTTCTATAGATTTAAAAAAATATTTAGAAGATAATCCAATAGTTAAAGAAGTTTTTAAAAATAAATTTATTAAAGAAAAAAATGTTAAGAATTTGATTGATATTGATGAGGTTAGATTGGCATTTAAAATATCAAAAGGGGTTTTATCAAAATTTGATGCTACCGCAACCCTTAAATTATATAAAGAAAAATTAGTTAGCGATGAAAGTATGAATAAGAAATGGAAAAATAGTAAAACTGAAATATTTAAAAATGGAAATTTATATTATGTAACAGATGATTGGTGTGATGAAAGTTTGAGTGAATTGTTTCATAGTGATTATCAAGATTTTGCTAAAAAATTATTATGTGGAGATGCTTATGATACTTTTCAATATTATGATTACACTCCAGAATTAAATAATTATTGGAATGATATAAATAAAGAAAATTTAAAGGAAATACAAAAATTATCAATTGGATTAACAACCAATGGGGGAATTAAAATAACAAATAGGAATATTAAAAAATATTCTACCAACATAAAACAAGATAATGGTCTTTATGAATTAGTAGATAATAATGAAGATTGGTCTGATATAAAACGAGAAATTGAAAATGCTATAACGCAAGAGCAGGGAAGTTTAGATGAGGGTGTCTATTGGAATGCATATACTAAATTAATAACAGATAAAATTGGTTCTTCTGTATATAATAAAAAAAATAATAAATTATATTTTAAAATCGATGGATATGAAGATTGGGCTAAATCATTTCAAGAAACACATCCCGATGAAGATATATATTCCTGGGGCATACTGAACATAATTAGAGAAGTATTAAATGATATGGGTGAGTTAATAAGACCAAGAAACGAGTATTATGGTAGTTGGGATGATAAATATTTTAATGAAATATTATCAGATAAATTATCTGAATTAAAATAAATGTTTAGATATTTATAAAATTATGAGTTTGAAAAAATTATTCAAAAGTAAAAGATTAAATTCTGTATCACTTGTATTAGTATGTAATTTTCTTATATTTTTATATGGAGTATATAAAGGAATAGACCTACAATCATTAGGAAGTGGTCTGGCAATGTTAAATGCTCCTCTTTATGTTTATTTGGGTTCAGAGACGTATCGTCCTTCAGGAACACTAAAAAAAGAAGACGAAAAACAAATTTTAATAGATTAAAATATAAAAAATAATTTTTGCTATTGATTTTTTGAAATAAAATACTTATCTTTGTTTTTAATTATAGTTTTTTAACTTTAATAATAAAAAAAATTAAAACATTAAAAATAATTCTGGCTTGGCCCGATATTAAAAAATAATAAAAAATGTTAATAATAAAACCACATAAACAAGATAGCCCAAAAGATACACATTATATTGATAGATTATTGAAAAAATTCAAGTATAAAATAAAACAGACCAAGGTAATTGAAAATCTTTGGGAGAATAAATACTATGTTAAACCATCAACAACTAAACGACATAAAAGAATTAAAGCAATAAAGACCAGAATATATAAAGATAACTTAGAAAATTAATAATTAATTTTTTTACAAAAAATAAATGATAATGAAAAAGATAAGGCAACAATATCCAGATTTACCACCACCAGAATACAGAAAACCGCATAGCAAACGGATGTTAAAGTTAGATATAGATGATGATAGTGAGGGTGAAATTGATAGATATTTAACTGAAAATCTTAATAATGGTTTATCTATGGAAGAAAATGTGAAAAAGGTAATAGACAAGGTTTTTAAAAATTCTGATTTATCAACAGATTTTGAAAGTTATGATATTTCCGTTATTGAGTTTGCAATATATAATTCATTTTTGGCAGATTGTATGACAAAAGAAATAGAGGGATTTAAAACAATAAATTATGGAGAATTAAAAGCATTAGATAAAATTAAATTTGGTGGAAATTTTAAATCTAATTTTCCTTGGTTTTTTAATGTAAAATATAATCATCCAGATTATAAAAATAATACTATATTATTTCAAACAAGAATATATAGAGGTGATAATGGTGTTGTTAATTATGAATTAAATATATCATTTGAATCTGCAGTTCCATATAAAATTGGTTTTAACATATATAATACATTTCAAAAGGTAGCATTTAATCATTCAGAATATAAAGGAAAATGTCTGGAAGTTAAAATAGATGAAGGAAATTTTTCAGGTATAAAAATTATCCCAACAGATAATTTTAAAACAGATATTATTTTAACTGATATGCAAAAAAAATTTTATGAGCATTTTGTTAAAAGAATTTTAAGGGGTAATCAGTCAAGATATTTATTAAATGGAATTCCTGGAACTGGCAAAACAGAAATGATTAGAAAAATAATAAAAAATGTAGTTCCCAATGCAACATTTATTATACCAGATTTTACAAATATTAACGATTTAAAAACAATATTAGAATCCTGTGAAGTATTTGAGCCTGGTATAATTGTAATTGATGATATTGATATTTACCTTGGAGACCGTGATAGGGGTTCTCACTCTGGACTATTAGCAGATTTTTTAACTTATTTTGATGGAGTTAAAAAAAGAAATATCTCTATTCTTGCATCCACAAATAATAAAAATCTTCTTGATAAGGCAGCAGAAAGACCTGGTAGATTTAATATTATTCTTGACTTCTCTTATTTGGAAGATGAGCAAATTAATGAGGTTGTGGATATGTATTTACCAAAAAAATGGAGAAAAAAAGAGATTTATGAAACATTAAAAGGAAATGATAATAAAGGTGTAAAAATTAAAATAAGTGGAGCATTTATTGCCAATCTTGCAGAAAATATAATTGAAATGTCCAAGGATAATAAAGATTGGTCTTTAGATGACACCCTATTACTTATTAAAGAATCCTACGCTGGATTTTATAATTCTCAAATGAGCAAAGAAAAGAAACTTGGGTTCAATATTTAAAATATTATTTACAAAAACCTATCAATTTGCATTAAATGGCCCCTGTTATCCATTTTGGGAATTTTGGTATAAATTATTAAAAAAAGGAATTAATCCATATAATTGGTCATCTGGATACACAAGTAACCCTATTAGATTAAAATGGATTTTATATAGTAGTAAAACAATGTTTAAAAAACATTATTAAAATGAAATGAAAAAATATGCTGGAATAGGAAGTAGAAAAGTACCTGAAGAAATTGGGAATTTAATGACTAAAATATCTGAAAAATTATCAGAAAAAGGTTATTTACTTCGTAGTGGCCATGCAGCAGGAAGTGATACTTTTTTTGAAAATGGTGTTAAAGTATCAATTATTGATGGAAAACCAATATATAATAAAGAAATATTTACAGCTTGGGATTGTACAAAAGAAGCAATGATAGTGGCAAGTAATTATCATCCGGCATTTCATAATTGTAATAATTATGCAAAAAAATTACATGGAAGAAATGCAATGATAATACTGGGAAAAGATTTAAATGACCCTGTTGATTTTGTAATTTGTTATACAGATAATGGAAAAGATAAAGGTGGAACTGGATTGGGTATAAGAGTTGCAGAAGATAAAAAAATTAAAATTTATAATCTTTTTTTTCCAGAAATAAGAGAAAAATTTGAAAAATGGATATTAAAATAAAAATAGGTGACATAATTGATATTATTGGCCCTGGGACTTTAAGAGTTGAAACTGATAAACATAAAAGAGTGTTTAAAGTTGAATTTTTAAATAATATAACAGAAAAAATAAATCAAACTAAATTTAGTTGTAATATTATACCCCCTATATTATCGATAGAATATGTACCATTACAGATAAAAACAACAAAACAATTATATAATTTTATATCTGAATATTATTTTTTTTCTCAAAAATATGAAAAAAAAAATATTATCATAACCGATAAAAATAATATTAAATATAAATTAGTAAATTTTGTAGTAATCTCAGGTGATATTAATATTAATAATAATGAATATTTATCTACTTGTAGTTTTGACCATGTTAAACAAAATATAATTTAAAAGAAAATGGATGAAAGATTATTGTATGAAGTAGAAAATCAGAAAGAAGAATTCTTTTTAACTGCAATTAAAAATTTAATAAAAAAAAATAATTATTTAAATCTTATTATCAAACAAAAAGAAGGGACTATTACACAAAAAGAATTTGATAAAGAGATAAAAGATAATCCAAAAAAATATGTGATTGAACAATATAACTTAAAAGACCCGAATAACATTACCTTTGTTATTGAAATATACAGAAAACTTGAAAAGTTTTTTAAAGAAACTAATAATGAAAATATTGGAATTGATGAAATTGCAGAATTATTTTCAATCAATATAAAACAATTTATTGATACGGTTTATATGTTAAAATCAAATTTTTTAAAACAGTTTAAAATATAAGATTTTTAGTTTAAAAAAATAATTATGATTACTATAATTGATTTATATGATAAATTTAGTCAAGAAGAATGGGATTTAAAAATTAATTCTGATTCTTATAAATTAAAACATAATTATAGTAGTTTTCATCCAAGTACATATTTTAGAATACAAGTTATAATAAAAAATATTTTTAATATTTGTACAACAACAAATCAAGTTGAAGTATTATGGGAACGATGGTTTAAAAAGTGTTATGGTAATTCTTGCGTTGGTGCTTCTGTTTATGATAGAGAAGATGAAAAATCAGTTATAAGTGCATTTATCTGGTATATGACTAAATAGCTTGGTATAATAGTTGATAATAGAAAAATTAAATAATTAAAATAATAACAATCTAAAATTTATAAAAATATGACAACAACAAAAAACAATTTGGTAAAAAGAATTTTTACTAAACAATTTCCATCTTTATTCAAAGAATTTGATAATGTATTTGATTTTGATGATATTTTCACATATCCAAGGTATCTGGATAGGTCAGGTGGTTCATTACTAACAAAATGGACTAATAAAAAACCTCTAATGAATGTATCAGAAACAGAAAATGATTATACTGTTGAATTATCAGTTCCAGGATTAACAAAAGAAAATGTCAAGATTGAACTAAATGATGACATTTTGACAGTTAAAGGACAAAAAAATGAGAAGGAATCCGAACAACAAGATAACTATTCTTATTCAGAATTTTCTTATAGTGGATTTGAAAGAAGTTTTACGCTTCCTGAAAATGTTAATACTGAAGAAATTAGTGCTAAACATGAAAATGGTATTTTAAAATTAACCATTCCAAAATTGGAAATAAAAAAAGTTAGGTCATCAAAGGAAATTAAAGTTAGTTAAAAAAATTAATAGGAGTATGGTTGATAATTCCGCTACCTAAACTTTGAAATTAATTAATAATGTTATTGGATTATTTGATGATTTAATTTGTTTATTTTATCCAAAATATTGTGAGGTCTGTAAAGAATTGTTATTTAAACATGAAGAGGGGGTTTGTTTATATTGTGGGTGGGGGTTTCCTTGGAATATTTCTGATAAAGAGTTAGAAAGATTGTTAGAGGGATCAGAAAAGTTAGAAGAAATAACAGATGAATCATATCTATCAAAAATAGAAAAATTTAGTTTTTTATGAAAATAAATTTGGGTTTCTCAATTATTTTACTTATCTTTGTATTCTAATTAACTTAAATTATTAACTTTTAAAATAATTTTAGATGGGGACGAGTAAAATAAGATTGAAAAGAGTTGATGGGATGGGTTGGAATCATTTATAAAAATAAATGAGAGATTATCTAAATAAATTAATGACTATTTATATTAAAAAAAATTAAAATAAGCATGAAAACAAAGAAAACATTTTTTATGGTTTTTATGGAGAGAAATTCCGATAAAAAACCTCGTAGGATTGATGAGCCGATAGCAAAAGATGATGGGCAAAATATATTATCGTATGAACACGATAATATAGAAGATGCTATTGCCGAAGCAAGGGCAACACACATGAGGTCTGGAGCAGATATTTTTGTTTTACAAGCAATAAAAATGTTTTCAGACCCTATTGACCATAAAGAATATTCATTATTAGATGGATGTTCCGCCAAAAATAATGGAGTATAACAAGAGGATTAACTCAACACTAATGATTTTTTAAATTATTATATTAAAATAAACAATGGAAACAACAATTGAAACAACAATTATAGTCAGAATTAAAAAATATAGTTATAAAAAATTACAAGAGATGGAAATAAAAACAAGTAATACTACTGATGATAAAATACATAAAAATGCAACATCTCAACTATCTGGAAATTATTTAATTATATTGGAAGGAGATTTAACACAAGAAAATCCACTTATTAGAACAGTTTATAATTTAAGTGATGTTGTTTCATGGTCATCAAGAAAAATAAAAAGAAATAGTTATGGACAATAATACAGAATCAACACTTTCAAATTTATTAATTACTTTTTTAATAAGTAGATATTTTAAAACAAATAATCATAACCGTAAAACAAAAACAGAGCAAACAAATGGAACAGGAAATAATAAAGGTGTTGAAACAGTATTCAGTAAAATATAAACAACTACATGCAACCGAAGATGATTTGGTTGTTATTGGTGACCACTTTCAAGAAATATCAAAAGAAGTAGCAAAAATTATTTCTTCAAATAGTGGCGGATTATTGCCACTGGCAGTAAGGTTTGGGTATAAACAATATGAGCAAGGGAATAATCTTGAATATGCGTTGATTGAATTTAATAAACTAATCGGCAATGACCGCTAACATGGGGATTGCCGCAATACTAAATATTTTAAACCAAATAATTTATGAAAAGTAAATTTAAAAAAAGAACAAAATATAAATCTTTATGCGTGATAGATTCTCCTAATGGTCTTATTCGAGAAAGGACTATTTTAACTGGTAAAGAATGGATAGATATATTAGTATATGACGTTGGACAGAGTTTTAAACAAATATTTAAGATTGTTTCTATAAAATAAATTTTAAATATAAATAAAAATTACGACTATGGCAAACGAAATTATGACCGAAGAAACAAAGCAACAAACAAAGAAAATGGAAAACTTTTGATATTTCAGAATGTCAAGATATTGATGGTTAAAATTGATTCATTTGTACGATGGGGTAACGTGGAAAGAGGTAAATAATTGTGAATTGAAAACTGTTTTTAAAGATGGTAAAATTGAGAACGAACAAACACTATCACAAATCAGAGAACCCTTAAAAACCTTTTAATTTTTTAAAACAAATAATATGGATAGAAAACGTAAAATTTTAGTAGAACGATTAGAAAGAATTTTTCCAAAAATGGATTTGTATTTTCCAACAACATTATTTAATGATGAAAAAGATTGCTCACCAGAACATACAATAAATTGGTATGAATTTTTGGGGAAATTGGAAAAGAATGGATTAAAAATAAAAAATTCAAAATAAAAACTTTTAAAATTTAATGATATGGAAAATGATGTAGAAATTGCAAAGAGGCAAATTGAAGCACTTGAAATGCTTAAAAAAGAATATGGCGAAGAAAAATTCAATGAAGTTTCTAATGAACTTAATACTAATATTCAATTTGTTGATATGGGTTATGCTGTATTAATGATTGGAAATACGTTAGCAATAAGATATGGACAAGATAAAGAATATGCACCAAGACAAAAAATAGCTGACAGATACAGTAGTAAAAAATGTATGATAGAAATTTTAAAAGTTTTTCTCACAGAACTATAATCGAAGCACAAAAGTAGTATTGGTTATAACAGGGGGATTGTCGCAATACTAAATATTTTAAAACAAATAATTGTAAAATGAAAAAAATATTTTATGGATATTTTTGGTCTGATTTATACCACAATATTAAAAGTGGTTTAAAATCTTTATTTATTTACTTGCCAATCATATGGAAAATGAGGGATTGGGATTATATGTTTATTCTTCAGATGCAAGAATTTCAAATAAAACGATTGCATGATTATATTAAAAAACGTAAAATAGAAGTTGATGAAAATAGAATTCCAAAAGAAAAAGACATGGAAAGATGTCTTGAACTATTAAATAACATAATTGAGGATAACTATATTGACAGATTGGGTGGGTTACATTCATTTAAATATTCTTTTGAATTTGAAAAAGTTAAGGATAAGGAAGATTTATATACAATAAAAGAATCCAGAACTGAAGAAGAAATAAAAGAAGACAGTGAGAAAATGATAAAATCACATGAAATGGAAAGAGAGGAATGGGATGAATTGTGGGATATAATTAAAAAAGGAAAAAATTATAATTGGGGATTGAATAGTTGGTGGAATTAAAAAAAGATGGAAATGATAGAACTACAACTTTGTGATATAGAATCATTTAAAACTTTTTACAATCAAATGTTAGAACTTTAAAACAGTTTAAAATATAACGTTATGGGAAAATCAAAGAGATAACTGAGTATCTATTGGAAGAATATCTCAAATTGAAGGGAGTAGCAACTTGCAATAGTCACCACCAATTCGGGTTGGAAGAACATTTAAAATTGAATGGAATAATAATTAAAAAAATAAATTATGAATAAATCAGTTCAATATATAACTCATTTAGGGGATTTACATTGTAGAAATTATTCTCGTAAAGAAGAATATTATGATTGTTTTAAAAGGTTTTTAAAAAAACAAAGAGAATTAAAACCAGATAGAATTATTATAACTGGCGATATAACACACCAAAAATCTTATATGTCTGGGGATTTAATTAAAATGATGTCATGGTTTTTTAAAGAATGTTTAGATATTTGTCCGTTAATTATTATTAATGGAAATCATGATAGTGTACTTTATGTAAAAGACAGGTTGGACAATGTATCTCCAATAGTTCAATCACTGGATAAAAAAGATATCTGGCATTTTACAGAAAGTGGAAATTATGTTGATAATTATGATGAAAATATTGTTTATTGCGTGTGGAGTTGTTTGGATAATCAAAAAGACCCACAGTTAAATAAATACAAAGAAAAATATGACAAAGAAAATAAAAAAACATATATAACTTTATTTCACGGACAAGTGAAAGGATGTTTAACAGATCAAAATTTTAAATTTTCTGAAGGGTTTGATATTAATAATTTTAAAAATTCTTCAATTTGTATGTTGGGAGATATTCACAAAAGACAATCATTTGAAATTAAAAATGATGATAATTCAATTTGTCCCATACTTTATTGTGGTTCATTAATATGTCAAAATTATTCTGAATCAAATAATAAAGGTTTTATATTTTGGGATGTTAAAAAAAGAACTTATCAGTTTCATTCTGTAGAAAATGATTATGGTTTTTATACAATAGAATTAAATGGTTTTGATAATCTGAATAATAATCCAAATGAAAAGAATTTAAAAATAAGTAAAAAACCAAATATTAGAGTTATTTGGAAAGATAATTCAAATAATTATAGTTCAATAAGGCAAAATGAGATAAAAGAATATTATCAGAATAAATATAATCCAATTAGTTTAACAGTAAATTTTGATTCTGTTGATTCAAACGAATTAATGAATATTGATAAAGATAGTTCAGATAATATCAGTAATCCAGAAATTCAAAAGAAATTAATATTAGAGTTTTTGATAGAGAATAATCAAATAGATGATGAAGAATTGGAAATAGAGATTGATGGCGAGTTGTTAAAAGAAAAAGAACATGATGGGAAATTAAAACCAGTATGTTTTGATACATTATGAAAATTGTAGTTTTAATATTTAAAAGAAAATGATACATAATTTTAAAGAATCAATAGATTTTTATTATAACAGAAATAAAAATAATAAAAATAAATATGAATTATTACGTATGCATACTCTATATATTGAAGGGTTATGTAAAGAATTTAAAAAATTTAATGACAAATTATCACAGGCAATAGTTAGTAAAGTTGCAATTAAAAGATTTCATCCCACCAATATTAACAATAAAGAATTCTGGAAATATGCAAAGAAAAAATTTCCTATGTTTAGTGTCTGCGGAGCCTATTCTAAGAATATAGATAATTGTAATAAAAATACATTACTTATATCAGAATTGTTGGGGTTATATCCATTTATGATGGAAATAATAAATAAATCAAAGGAAATACTTAATATTTTTGAAATAGGATATGGTCATGGGAATGTGTTTGAAAAAATAAATAAAATATCAAATTATATAGGTATTGATTTTTATAAGATAAAAAAACTTAATAAACATTATAATCTTATTGTCATAAATAAATCAGGGATACCAAATAAACTGATAAAAGATAAAAGTCTAGATATAGTTTATTCCGTTAATGTTTTACAACATTGTTCACAAAAAGATAGGTTTGATTATATTACACAAGGATATAAAAAATTAAAATCTGGTGGTTATTTTATTGGTTCTTGTTTTTTAGAAACAAAAGAAAATACTGATAGTAATATTTGGGGATTGGTAGATGAGAATGATAGAAAATACTGTCATTTTTTAAATCAATTAACAGAGGTAGATAAAGAAGAAGAGTTAAAAAATTTATTTAATAATTTAGGATTTAAAATTATTAAGTTTAAAATTGATTATATTAATATTTTGGGCTTTATATTAAGAAAATAAAGTATGAAATCAAAAAGACAATCCACCCCTGGGGGTGGTTATGAAGAATTTATTGATATATTAAATCAGGAAAATATTTCTTAAAACTCTTAATGAATATCCAGATTCAATATTTTATGTTTATAAAGATAAATTTTATATTGAATATAATAAAAAAACTAACCATGCCTGGGTAGATTATAATAGAATATGGAAAATTTTTTCATCCAAATATCATTGTAATTCTCAGGAAATCAAGAAGATAACAACTGACCTGTTGGAAGAACATTTAAAATTGAAGGGAGTAACAACTATGGGCTTTGTCCATATTTTCTGACTGCCGTTGGAAGAACATTTAAAATTGATAAGATGATAAAAACAATAACATATAAAAAATACAAAGATTTATTAAAACAGAATCTTAATGGGTCCCCAGTAAATATAATAGAACATAGCAATTTTGTAAAAAATTTATTTAAATTAGACAAAAAAGTTAATGACCAATTACAAAATAAAAAATATTCAAATAGTTCATGGTCAATTAGAAAACTTGAAATTGATAATTTTTTAAGTTATGGAAAAAATAATGTTATTGAGTTTGATAAATTAAATGGATTAGTAGGAATTTTTTCTAAAAATTTTATGGGGAAAACGGTGCTGTGTATCGATTCTTTATTGTTTTTATTTTTCAATACAACAACCAGAACATCAAAAAGTGAAGAAATTTTTAATTTATATACAAAGGATGATATTGTAAAAGTAAAAGGTTATATAAAAATTGATAATTCAAATTATATTATTGAAAGAGAAATAATAAGAAAATGGAAAAAAGATGGGACACCAAATTGTAGTACTGAATTAAATTTTTATAAGGAATTAGATAATGATATAATAGAAAATTTGGAGGGGGAACAAAGACAAGAAACTGATAAAATAATCAAAAGTAAAATTGGAGATATGGAAGATTTTATTATGACTATTTTTACCACTGGTGATAATCTTATGAATTTTATTGAAACAAAACCCACAGAAAGAGGATTATTGTTGTGTAAATTCCTTGGTTTAAATATATTCAAAGAGAAAGAAGAAATATGTAAAACAATATTTAATGATTGGAAAACAACATTAAAATCAAATTTATATAATATTCCGACTTTAAAAAGTGAAATAGAAGAATTACAATCAGAAATAAAACAAAAAGAAACTCAGTTAAAAGAAAATAAAGATAAGTTAGTTATTGTTGAAAAAAACATAAAAGATACAAAAGAAACAAAGGATTCTTTATTATCTTCATTACATCAGGATATTGATGACAAATTATTAAAATCAGATCCTTTATTAATTGAAAATAAAATAAGTGCAATAGAAAAAGATGTAACTAATAAAAAAAATGAATTAAAAGAAATTAAATTTAAAATTGATAATATTAAAGTAACATATAGTAAAATAGAACATGAAAAATTAATACAAAAAGAAAGAGAACTATCCTCAAACGTAACAATATTAAAAAATGATATTGAAAGATTAGAAAAAGATATAAAAGAATTAAAAGAAGGAGAAATTTGTTCCAAATGTGGTCAATCATTAAAAGGTATTGATCATTCAAAAGAAATAAAAGAATTAAAAATTAAATTAGAATCAAATAATTTATCATATAAAAAATATAAAGAAGATTTGAATGGTACAGGACAACAATTAAAAGAATATAATGAAAATAAAGATAAAATAGAACAAAGAGATAAACTCCAACTTAAATTTGATAGAACCGAAATTGAAATAGATTTATCAAATATAAATTTACAAAAAGAAAATGATAATTTAAAAAACTATCATAAAAATATTGATAAAATTAATCAAAATAATAAAACAAATGAGAAGATAAGAGATATTAATTTTAAGGTTCATCAACAAGAAACAGATGAAAAAGAATTAATATCAATAATTAGAGAATTTGAAAATATTATTTTAAATAATAATAAGGATATTGAAGATAAAATAAAAATAGGAAAAGAAATAAGAGAAGAAGAAAAAATTTATAAAGTTTTTACTATCTATTTAAGTTTGATGGGAAAAAATGGAATTTCCAAATCAATTTTACGTGATATGATTCCAAAATTAAATAATGAACTATCCAAATTATTGGAAGGAGTTGCAGAATTCACAGTTGAAGTATCAATCAATGAAAACAACCAGGAAATGGTATTGGATATGAAAGACAATAAAACTGGACTGATTAAATCATTAAAAACGGGTTCTGGATATGAAAGAACCATTGCCTCACTTGCATTAAGAGTAGTTTTAAATAAAATAAATTCTCTACCAAAACCAAATTTTATTATTTTTGATGAGCCGTTTGAAAAAGTATCAGAAGAGAATTTACAGGAGATGAGTTATTTTCTGGATAGAATAAAAAAGTATTATGATTTAATATTTTTGGTAACATTTAATTCTTTGGTAAAAGATTGGGTATCAAATGTTATAACAATAGAAAAAATAAATAATATTTCTACAATTAATTTGAATTAAAAATAAACTATTGACTTTTTAATTTATTTTATTTATATTTGTAATTTAGATTATATTTATAAACAAGTTCTTTGAAATTAAAAGATATTATTTATTTAAGTGTTGGTCTTGGAATAATCCAGAAGTAATATAATAGGAGAAACTTAATTGTGTTATCCCTTCCCATCAACCGTAGTACGTAGTATTACAACGAAGGATAAAAACACAGCTAAAATAAATAATTATATCATATGGGGATGACAGGCATTGACGTGATCAAAGTAGTCATAAAATATGTGTTTGGCATTCTGGAAAAGACAGAAGAATCGCTTAAATGGCGAATCAAACAAAGGACTCTCAAATGAGATTGCAAGGTTCTTGGTGTCAGATGAAAATCTGATTTTCAAAAATCAAGAAATTGAATTTGAAATTGCTTAACAAGGTTAAGTCAATTATATTGGAAACAGGATAGAGTTAAACTGAATAATCGGGAACAGATTTTAACTGAACATGTTTGTATAATCCAAACAATAAAATAAATCCTGATTAGTTTAGGGTAAAAGTTTGGGAACGATTCTTTAAAAATTGAACAAAAAATAACACTAAAAAAATATTTTATGTTGAAAGATTAACGGACCCGGTTTTCGAATTACCGGCATCTCCACTTTTTAATCCTTAACGATTAGGCTTGTTAGAGGTTTTTATTTAAAATAATTCACTTTTTATTGATAATATGAAAGTAGAACCAATATTAAATCAAATACTTGCAGAATCATCATTATCAAGAGTATGGAATCATACAAATAATGATGATACTTTTGGTATTATTTCTGCATTCAAATTAGATAATTATTGGGTTGAAAATATAATTTTACATAGTAATTTAAAAAAAGAAATTAAAAGTAAAGGATATGGTTTCATAGAGTTAGATAGTGGATATAGTTATCTTGATAATACTAATGAGGAAATATCGGTTAGAGAAAGATCATATTTTATTCCAAAAATTACATTTAAAGATATTACTGAATTAGGTAAAAAATATGAACAAGAAACTATTATATTTAAAGATAATGAATTTTTTATTTTAGTTAAACCAGATGGTACTATAGAAAAAACATTTTTAAAAGGAAACGGTTATAATTTTAAACCAGAGAATTTAAAAAACGCATGGAGTCAATTTATTAGAAGTAAAAACAAAAATGCAATTAAAAAATTTACTTTTAATGTCCAAGAAAGAATTATACCATCAAGAACCGATTCTTATAAAATGTTAGGAGAAAATAAAGGTTTAGCAAAAGTAAAATATATTAATTTATTTTAAAATTTTATGAATAATTTTTTAAAAAATTTTAGAAGATTATCTGGAATTAAAGAACTTTCATTAACTGAAGAATTTACTGGTTTCAAAAGAATTCATGTTTTAGAAACCGTTGGCAGAGGAATATCCTCTTTACAGCTTAACGGTATTTCTATTAACAGAGATAATTCAAAAGATAATGTAATAAATTATCAAATAAAAGAAGGAATATTAACAGAAGAAAAAGAATTTGTTTTCCCGGAAAATCAAAAAGGTGGAATTATTGTTTTTTCTATTGATGTTAATAAAAAGTTTGAATATAAAAATTTAATTGATAAAATTAAAGAATGGTTTAAACAAAAATATCAATCATTATTAAACAGAATATTTAAAGATAAAAAATTATCAAAAATTATAAGTAAACATGAAGAAATAACTGGATTTAGCATCGGTAAATTTTTTAAAGGAAGATATAAATCTCCTAATGGAAAACATTATGATGAAACAAGTACATCAATTGAAATAATTGGTATTGGTTCTGAATTATTGGAAATTGTTGCATCAAAAATTGCTAGTGAATTTAATCAGGAAAGTGTATTAGTAAAAGATTATATAAAAAATGAAATATATTTAGCAAATAAAAAATAATTGATAAATAATTTGGATATGTCATTTATTTTACTTACCTTTGTATTTTAAAATTAAAATTAACTATTATTTTTATGGATACAAATATAAAAGAACAAATTGATAATATGGATTATGAATCAATGTTAAGATTATGGAGATTTAGTCCTGCTGGCCATTCATTATTTCAAGGAGAATCTGGTGAATATTTCAGTAAAAATATGAAAGAAAAACGTGATAAATTACCAAATGAAGAACATCCAATCATATCAAAAAGAATAGGTTGGGAAAAATAATTCATTTTATACTTGTTTATTTTAATTATTTTACTTACTTTTGTATCTTGAAAGTATTTATAATAAAATGAAAAACATAAATTTACATAATCTCCCACAGCTACCCAGTAATAAACATTGGGGTGGAAAACTTATGTAAAAAAATTAAAAAAATACAATAGATTATAAACCCTGATGTTCAATAAAAAAGTCATCAGGGTTTTTTTATTGATAAAAAATTAAAATATGGTGTTAGTTCAGAGGCAGAACGCTACATTTGGGATGTAGAGGTCGAGATATCATAATTCTCACACCATACAAAAAAATTAAAAAATATTCCAGTATCCCAATTGGTAGAGGATATAGTATTAGAAACTATAAAGTGAGAGTTCGAATCTCTCCTGGAGTACTACCGGATCTTCTAATTTTGGCAGGAAAGCACCCTTTGAAGGTGATAATATAGGTTAGATCCCTACTCTGGTAACTACAAAAATTAAAAAAATATTAGATAATACTTGTTTATTTCAATTATTTTACTTACCTTTGTATTCTAAATATCTGAATTAATAACTTAAAAACCTAAAAAAAATGAAAGATAAACCACAAAAGCCGAAATTGAATACTACTGTTGTTGGCGGTAGTTTTTATTGGGTTAGACCATTTCAAGGAGATGAATTTGAACCTGCAAAGGCTAGAGATAGATATGAGAATGGAGAGCTATATTTCTGCTTTACAAACGGTAGTGTGTTGGAAGTAGAGCGCGCTTGGGAGGTTGAGCCATTAAATTTCAGCTAACGGTTTTGGGATTGCTGTCAGGTTTCTTACGGATTAACAACTAAAATATAATTATATGAACGAAGAATTAAGAGTGATATCACAAAGCTATTGCGGAATGACACCGAAAGATAAAGGATGCAAAACTTGGGCTGAGATGCAACAGAAAATGGCAGATGAATTGGAATGTGTAGTAAAAAATTATATTGTCCAAGCAAATGTTAGCGGACACTTGTGCCAATGTGGAAATCCGATTGCCAGAACGGAGTGCGATGATTGTTTAGACAATAGAATTAGATGCAAGTTAGAAAATTAGGTACAATTTCCGCTAACGCATCGGAGATTTATGAAGGATTTTTTACGACTTAAACTACAAATTTAAAAATATAAAAAACACAATGACAAAAGAAGAATTGATTACAAAGCAACAACTGGAAATAGAGCAGTATCAAATTGCAATAGAAGAAAACAAAAAACTGCTGAAAAAGATAAAACTAAATTTCATTGCGATAGGGATGCCGTTAAATGATAACCTATTGCAATTTGATAAGAAGCAGATAAAATGGTGCTTGGAAACATTAGAAATGATTGAACAAATTAACTGTACTGTGCTTGACTATGAGGGTGTGTGGGCGGGTTAAAAAGTTTGCGTATAAGTAGGGGATTGTCGCAATATTATTGATTTTTTAAAATATTTTACTTATATTTGTACTTTGAAACTATTTATTAAGAAAATGAAAAACTGGTTAAACATATCAATTCATAGTAATAGTCGTAATATTATACGACCTGGAAGGGGTATGTTTATACAATAATCATTTTTAAAAGATATATAAAAAACCCCTTGGATTAAGTTTTTAAGGGGTTTTTTAATTTTGGTCTGTAACTCAGAAGTTTAGAGTGCCAAGCCGTTAACTTGGAAGCCGGGATGGCAGAATTCCCCAGACCAGCTGGAAATATAAAAAAGGAAAAGGACTGGCATGGACGAAGAGATAGTCTTGAAAACTATTGTGTGTAAAAACATCGTGAGTTCGATTCTCACCTTTTCCGCTTTTTTAAAAAACAGGTTCTTGGTGTAATGGCAGCATCTGAAATTCCAAACTTCAGGGTATGGGTTCGAATCCTATAAAACTTGCGGAAAATAAACCAATCAGGGTATTGGGCCTATTTGCTAAATAGTGCGTTCTGTAAAAAGAATGTGTTTCAAATACTCTGTCCTCCGCAAAATTATATTGACCAGTAGCTCAATTGGTGGAGCAACATTCTGATGAAATGAAGGTCGAAGGTTCAAATCCTTCCTGGTCAACAAAAAACTATTTTCTTAGTTTAACTGGATAAAATATTTGGCTACGAACCAAAAGATGAGAGTTCGAATCTTTCAGAAAATACATTATAATTAATATGGTGCTATTGTTGTAAATTGGTGAGCATAGAAAACTGTGAATTTTCAGGTAAAGGTTCAATTCCTTTATGGCACCCAATAATCTTAATTTAATAATTCAAAAACTTCTTTTATTCCTTCACTAGCTTTTTTATTAATATAAGTAATTTCCATTCCAATTTTACTTAAACTTTTAACTGGGTTTGGATCAATAAAAAATACTTCACAAGATAATTTTATATAAGTTAACATTTGAAAACAATAATGGATAAATAAAGAAGTTCCAATTATTATTAAATAATCACATTTTTCAATTGTTTTATATGATTCTTCAATATTACAAGGATATTCCCCAAACCAAACAACATGAGGTCTTAATTGTGAGCCATTTTCACATTTATCACCCAACTTTATATCATTATAACCACAATCATATATTAAATCTTCATCTGATGAGCTTTGAGATTTTGTAAGTTCCCCATGAATGTGAATAACATTTGAAGAGCCACCCCTTTCATGTAAATTATCAACATTTTGAGTTATCACGGTAACATCAAAATTATTTTCAAGTTCTGCAATTAATTTATGCGCCAGATTTGGTTTTACATTTTCCAGTTGCCTTCTTCTTTCGTTATAAAAATCTAAAACTTTTTGTTTATCTTTGTGCCATGCACTTATTGTTGCAACATCATCTATTTTATGGTTTAACCATAAACCATTTTTTCCTGTCCTGAATGTTGGGATGCCAGATTCCTCACTTACGCCCGCACCAGTAAAAACAACTATTTTCTTTTTCATTTATTTGTTTTTTTAATAAATATTTATAAATAAGAATATATTTATATAATGATATAATAACATGAAAGATCAAATATCCAGAATGAAAGAATTGATTAATTATAATATTAATTATGGTTATATTAATGAAGAAATGGAAACTTCTGATAATTTTATAAATAATACATTTCAAGAATATAAAGAAAAAAATGCAATTGCAGTTGAGGTTAGCATTGATTCAGAAAATGATGTTGATTACAGATTAGCACTTATATTAAGATTTACAAATGTTAGTGGATATGATGAATTAGTATTTTATTTTTCATTAATAGATAAAAATAATCAGTTTGTAAAAGGAAAAGAAAGTATTTATAATAGAGAAGAAGCAAATAAATATTTACCAAAAAAATTACAAGGTAGTATTTCTTTTTTTACTAAACTAAAAGAAATGTTTAAAAAATTAATAAATATGGAAACACCAGATATATTTTTTATGGAAACATATGAAGATTTTATAAGTGAAAGATTATTAAATCCTTATAGAAATTTAATTCCATTAATATTGGAAAATGGATATCTTTTGGAAAAAGAAGGAATATCCCATGATAAAAAGAAATATTATTGGAAATTTGTAAAAAAAACAAATCAACAAATAAAAGAAGATAAGGAATTTGAATATTTTATAAATAATTTTAAAAAAGATGATGAATATTGGGAAAAATTTAATAAAGAATCAAGAATAATTATTGAGAAAATGTATGGAAATAAAAAAATTATTTAAAAAATGAAAACTTTAAAATCCGTTGGTGAGTTCCCAAATATAAGAAAAGGAGAAATCAAAAAAGGAAATAATAATATCTTGTCTTCCCTCAAAATTAAAAATGATTTAAACAGAGATATTTGGGATGAAAATGATCAACTAAAAGAAAATATAAAAAAAAATCTTTTGGAAGTTGGAAAAGATTTCTTTGATTATCTTGAATTAACCACAGAAATTAAAGATATAATAATAACAGGTTCTCTTTCAAATTATAATTGGTCCAAATATTCGGATATTGATTTACATGTTATTTTTGATTTTAATGATGTCAAAGAATCTGATGATATAGAATTTATAAAAGAATACAGCAATGCAAAAAAATCAATTTGGAATGATACCCACAATATAAAAATAAAAGGATTCGAGGTAGAAATATATGGGCAAGATAAAAATGAGGTTCATAAATCTAATGGTATTTATTCTGTTTTAAATAATAAATGGATAATAAAACCAATAAAAAAAGAATTTAAAGTTGACTATGAATTAATTAAAAATAAAGCAAATCAATTAATGAAAGAAATTGATAATTTATCTTCTGATAATAATTTAATAAAAAAAATTGATAAGATTAAAGATAAAATAAAACGTATGAGAGAATGTGGTCTTGAACAGGGTGGGGAATATTCCATTGAAAATTTAACTTTTAAAATGTTAAAAAGAAGTGGTTATTTAAAAAAACTAAATGATATTAAAAATAAATCTTATGATAATGAACTCTCAATTAAAGAAAAGTTAAATACAGAAGAATCTGATATGGGTCCAACTATTGGAGAACCAAAGGATAAACATGGATATGATGATTCTGGGAATGAAAATGCAATGGGTTGGTGGGGATTGGAAGGTGGTGGAAGTTCCGATTATTCCTCATCTTCCTTTGATTCAAGTTCCGATATTTTTGATTTAAAAGAATCATTAAAAAAAGAATTAAGAAAATATTTATAACTTTTCTTTTTATGTAATATTTATATAATGAAGTTTGTTTAAATTGGTTAATAAAATAATCAATAAAATATTAAAAACCCAATACCATTCATTTTTTTCCAATATTAATCAATTGGCAAACTTCAAAATGGGTGTGAGGGTTTTATATTTTTTTAAAAAAATAAACTTATATGATAATAACAAAATTTATAAAAATAAAAATTGGGGGTGGAAATATAAAACATTTTAAAAATTTAGGATATAAAATAAAGCGATTGGATATTATTACAATACCTATTGAACACCTACAAAAAGGAAGTCATCAAAAGATTAAAGTAAAATGTGATGTTTGTAATATAGAAAAAGAAATAGAACATAGATTATATTTAAAAAATACTAAAAATTATACTATTGAATATTCTTGTTCTCAAAAATGTGCTTATAATATAGGTAAAAATCAAAAAACTTGTTTAAAAAAATATGGAGTGGAATTTACATCTCAAATAAAAGAACATAAGGAATTAGTAATAGAAACATGGAATAACAAATCAGAAAAAGAGTTAGAAGAAATAAATAATAAACGTAATAATACTAAAAAAGAACTTTATGGAGATAAGTATTATAATAATATGGATAAAAATAAACAAACAAAATTAAAAAACCATGGAGATGAAAATTATAATAACAGAAATAAATTTATAAAAACTTGTTTAAAAAAATATGGAGTAGAAAATGTTTTTCAAGTGGAAGAAATTAAAGAAATATCTAACCAAACTATATTAAACACTTATGGTGTTAAACATGTCATGCATTCAGATAAAATTAAAAATAAAGCATTTGAAACTAGATATGGAATAACTCATGAAAAATTTATTGAAAGATTATCTGATTTCTTAAAATATAGAAAAAAAATTTTAAAAATAACAAATCAGCAATTATTATTTTTATTAAAAAATTATAATAAAAGAGGAAATACTAAAATAAAAGGATCTTATCATATTGATCATAAATTTTCAATTTTTGAGGGGTTTGTACAAAACATATCTCCACACATTATCGGTAATATAGTTAATCTTGAAATGTTAACTTGGGAAGATAATTGTAGTAAACATACTAAGTGTTCATTAACAAAAAAAGAATTGTTTAATTTATATGACAATAAAAATAAAATATTGAAACAACTAGAAAAAGAATATAAAAAATAATAAAATATAAATTTTTTTCTATTTAACTAATATTTATAATAAAAATATAAAAAATTATGCCAAATTATTCAGAACAATATTTTAATCAAGATGCAGGGCAACCTGCAGGTTTTTCTGATCAGGACAGAACAATTATAAAAGAAATTGAAGTTAGTGGGGATTCCACCAATAAAAAGTACATGGCCCAGCTTGTTGTTGTAAGGGGTGCTGGGGTTTCTCTTTCTACAGGAGATATTAATGTGGAATTATCACATTCAACCGATAGTGTTAGATTGGGAGATGCAACCACATTAACAAAAGTTGCTACTGGTGGATTTCTACTTGTTTCTGGGCAAACGGAAATAAAAAATGTTTCAACTGCTGCTGGCGGATTTTTACTTGTTTCTGGGCAAACATCAATAAAAGATGTTGCAGTTTCTGGCAGTAGTTTACAGGTAATTTTGACTGATAATGAAGGTATGATCGGTTCTGTTGTGGGAAAATCTAAAAAACCACAAATTTCCATAACTCGCCCATCCAATACTACTACCTATTCGATTTTGGATACAATTAATTCTGGAACTACCGTTATGGAAAGATTTAATATTGCCAGATCAAATAACAAACTAGTGTGGTGTTTGGGGGGACATATGTCAAGTTCCGTTTCCGCAGCAACTTCTTTAAATTGTGATCTTCATATATTTTCATCTGGATTAACCGTAACATCAGATAATACTTTATGGCAACCAAATGTTAATGAATTAACACATCATTTAGGTGTTGTATCATTTTCAAGTTGGAAAGTTTTAGGAAATAGATCTGTTTCTGAAGGTAGTATTGAACAACCTTTTCTTTTAACTCCAGACCCAGATAATCCCTCTTCCGTTTGGAGTGAACTTATTGCCAGAAATGCTTATGTTCCTTCAAGTGCCGAAATATTAACTGCCAGTTTGGATATTTCACAAGATTAATCGGAAAAATTATTTGAATTTAAATTAAATATTTAAAATGTGAAAAATAAAATAATTAGATTAACAGAATCAGAACTTAAACAAATTATTGAACACCAGGTTTATTCAAATGTTTGGAAAAAGGATTTTTATGGATATATTAAAAGATTGAAGGGTTTAATTGATGGAATTAATAAATCATTTGATTCAATGGATGATATTTCTTTTGATGATGAGATTAAGGAAAACTTTATTGAGGATTTAAAAAATGTTGGAAAAATGGTTAAGATTTCTGTGGATAAATTGGAAAAATAATTTTTAAAAATATAATTAACTAATGAACCCCAGACTAAGAAAAACTCTTTTATTCAATACTAAGAAATTTAAGAATCAATATAGCTTTCTCTTTGATGGAATTAATGAATATATTGAAAGAAATAATGCAATAATCAATGGAACTCCTGCAACTTTTAGTGCGTGGATAAAGTTAAGTAGTTTAAATTTAGTTCAAAGAATAACCACAATAAATCAAAAATCTACTACTACTAATGTATTATCAATCTTTATTGATGCAAATAATAAGGCCAATGCACAGCATTTTGATGTGGATGGTGTAGCGGCATTAAGTACAACTGTTTTGACAACCAATACTTGGTATCATATAGTCGGGGTTTTTACAAGTGATTCTTCAAGAACTATTTACGTAAATGGGGTTTCGGAAAATACAAATACAACAGTTCAATCCGCAATGACTGGATTAGATTACACATCTTTTGGTTATATTGCTTGGACCACTAATATTCAGTTTTTTAATGGAAATATTGATGAAGTAGGTTTTTTTAACACCAATTTAACCGCAGCACAAATAACTGAAATATATAATAATGGCAAGCCCAAAGACTTAAAAAAACATAGTATGGTAAATAATCTTGTTAGCTATTTTAGAATGGGAGATAAATCAACATGGGATGGAACAAATTGGACATTAGTGGATCAAAAAGGAACTAATAATGGAACAAGTGTGAACATGGAATATAATGACAGGAGTCTTGATGTAAAATTATAATGATAAAAAATAAATTTTTAACTTAATATTTATAAATAAAATAATAACATGGTAGAAAATCTATATAAAATATTACCAATAACATCTGTTAGGCCAGAATGGTTTGGTGTTGCTACTGTTGAAAAATCATTAGAAAATTGTAGAAAAAATAATGATGGAACCAAGGTTATATTGAAAATCCCAGTTGGAGTCAAAGATATTAATGATGTTCCTGACAAATGGAAACAAGATTTTATAAACAGTTCACCTTTTATGAATCATTCTCAAATTTTAATTGAAATGAGTAAACCTGAATGGGTCTCTAATATGATTTAATTAATTTTTAAAAAAAATAAACATATATTTATAATAAAATATAAACTTTTTTAAACTTACGTATATTTATAATAAAAAAATAAGAAATAAAAAATAATAATATTTAAATAAAAAATTATGAACGACAAATCACAAAATTCAGAAAAAATAGTAGGAAAAGAATACTATGACAGATTAAGGGTTTTATCTGGAATACCACTGAAAGAAGAAAAAGAAAATAAAGATAATACAAAAACTGTTATAAAAGAAGGTATTATTAGTTCTCCAGAACTTATAAAAGATTCTATTAAAAAAGCATGGGGTAAAAATTATTCAATACTTCGTGAGAATCATAAATATTTTATCAAGACAGCCACTGGAACTAAAAAACCTGAACAATTAGACGAATCAGATTTTACATATATTGGTGGACTTGGAAATAAACTTAAATATAGATATGATTCATTGGCTGAGGCACAAAAACAACTTAACTTTATAATGAAATCTCTTAATGAAGCATATAATTGGGTTAGCCCAGACACAATGGTAAAAGAACAAGTAATTGGTGGTGAAGAAGAAAAACCAGATGAAGAAGAACCTATTGCTGAACCAGAAACAGAAGTATCGCCAGAAGCATCTGCAGGGGTGGAAGAACCTGTTGGTGATAATATTCCATCAGCAGAACCAGAAGGTGGAGTTGCTCCAGATGCTGGTTTGGATGAACCATTAGCAGAACCAGAAGTGTCAGCAGAACCAGAAGTTTCTGATGATTTGGGTGATGATTTAGGTGATGATTTAGAAGATGATCCAGTTCAATTAATTCAATCATTAAAAGGAAAATTGGCACAAAAAATAAGGATGACCGAATTAACACCAGAAGCAACCAAGGACGTTTTAAATACTATTATATCCGCTCTTGATTTACAACAAGTGGATCCAGATGATAGATTATCAATAGCAAAAAAAGTTAGAAAGGGTGGTTCTGTAGAAAAAGAAGTAGAACTCCAAGAAGATTTTGGTGATAAATCAAAAGGAACACAAACTGTTGGGAAAGGAAAAGTTACAAGTACGGCTGGTGGTGGAACTACAGAAAAGAAAAAAGGTGAATTTGGTAAATCTGCCAAAGGAACTCAGTCAATGGGTAAGGGTAGATTAAAAGCAGAAAGTGTTGAACTTATTGAAAAATTGGTAAAGGAATCATTGCTCAAATATAGAAAACCTGTTGTTAATCAACAACCTGTTAAAAAAGTAGTTTCTGAAAATAAAAATAGAACTTTTACTTCAGAAAGGTCAGATTTAAAAAGGATTGAAAATCTTATTGAATCTGTTCTTAAAAAAAAAGCCTAGCGCTAAGCAACAAATAAAGGAAAGTATTGCCCCAAACGAAATTCTTACAATGTTTGAATTTGCAATGGCAATGCTTGGAGTTGGTGGGTTAGCATTTGCTGCATTTTTAACATCTGGAGGTTGGGGGGCCACAAAACGAATAGCTGTTAATTTATTTAAAAAATTAGGAAAAATAGATAGTGCTCGTAAACTAGAGACTGCTGATGATTCGGCTATACAACAAGCCATTACCCAAATAAAACAAAAAACAAAATAACCCTAAATCCAATATAAGATATAAAACTGAAAAATATAAATTTTATTAAATTTATATTACCTTTCATCTTTATTTTTTTTGATGTTACCCACTCTTCATTTGGTGTTACCCACAATATTAAATTATACATTAAAAAAAACAATAAACAAAAAATTCCCAAATATATGTGATTTAAATAAAATGAAAGGAACATTAAAAAAAACATTATTATTGCCATTCCCTGTACATTAGATTTTACTTTATTTAATGATACAAGAAATAAATGAATATTTTTCATTGTCTTTAAGTTTTAATTATTAAATAAATACCATTTCATAATACAAAGGTAAGTAAAATAAATGACATTTTCAAGTAAAAAATGAATTATTTTTAAAATAAATAGATATTTATAATAAATGAGTGAAACATTAACAAAAAATTATTTAAAGAAATTTTATAATTTATCAAATTATGACCTTTCAGGTGAAATTATAAAAGAAGAAAAAGAATTGCTTGAAGAGGGTTGGCTGGGAAGAATTGCTGGTCTTTTGGGTATTACCGTTGCCTCATTTAGTTCAGCACTTTCTCAAAAAGTGGATATACAACAATTATCAAATAAGGTTGATTATGAAACGTTAAATAAAATTGAAATGGCAATGAAAGATCCATCAGTTGAACAAAAACTCAATCAACTTGGAATTCCTGATAATAATATTCAAAGAACAATAAATAGGTTGGAAAAAACAAAAAAAGTTAGTGGGATTAAGGAAAAACAAGTTTTAAACGATGAACAATTAGTAAATTTATTAAAACAAGGATGGAATTTAACAGGAGTACAAACTGACACAATAATTAATACCTTTCAAACAATTACTCCAGAAAGTGATATAATACAATACACACATACCTTAAGCGATAATGCATTTTTTGCTAGCGGGGGGCACGCATTAAATAATCAAGAAATTCAAAAATTAACAAATACCATAGATTCATTACAACAACAGGGAAATGTTTTATTAAATATTTCAATAGAATCCTCAACTGATAAACAAGGACTTTCAATTAATCTTCAGAATAAATTAGAAGATTTGAGATATTCAAAAGATAATAATGGGTTATCCAAAATAAGAAATGATCAAATAAAACAAATATTAATTAGTAAAGGAATTGATGATAGTTTAATAGGTCAAGTAATATTATCAGAACAAGGAACACAAATAATTGATAAAAATGCAAGGTATGTTAAAATTAGATTTAATATATCTTATCTTCCAGAAACCCCCCCACCAGGACCAAAAATAGATACTACATATAAACAAACATATAATTTAATATATTTATATTCTAAACAAAAATCACCAAAATCACCAAAAATTAAAATACCTTCTTGTAAAATTAAAATAAAATTATTTAATAAAAAATCTATTTGTCCTGCTTACCAATAGCCATTGAAAGTAACGTATATATTTATATTATCTATATCTGTTACTAGAGTATTAAAACTATTAACATAATAATATTCATATTCAATAATTGAATTTGAACCATATTTAATATTTTCATTCAATAAAAATTCATTGTGAAGTTTTGAACTAATCCAATTTTTCAATATTTGATCTACAATAAATTCATTCATTTTTAAGATTGATGCAAAAAAAACATTTTCACCCACAAAAACATCCCCTTTTAAATAATATTTAGTTCTATCTGTGGGAGATTTTAATTTTTTAATTCCCCTAACATTTTTATTTTCGGCATGACCCAATAGTATCCACATATCATTATTTTCATAAACCGTATCATTTGGAATTTTATTCAAATTAACTAAATAATTTGAATGATGTTCAGATGCTTTAAATAAATCATTATCCCAAATAAGTTCATTTAATCCTTTTGATACTCTGTATTCATTAATTTTTTCAAATAATAAGGAATCATATTTGGTTTGTGAGAATAGATTAAACCAAATAAAAGTTAAAAATAATATCATTATAAGTTTTTTCATAATACAAAGATAAGTAAAATATTTGACATTTCCAAGTAAAAAGTGAATTATTTTTAAAATAAATAGATATTTATAATAAAATAAATATTATATAACATGGAACTATTGGTTAATAAAAATGTTAAAAGCATATAAATATAGAATTTATCCAACAAAAGAACAAAAAATTCTGATAGAAAAACATTTTGGATGCTGCCGGCTCGTTTTTAATCTTGCATTGGAAATAAAGCAATATGCTTATAAAACACAGCATAAATATTTATCTTCTTTTGATTTATGTTATCAACTTCCTGATTTGAAAAAAGAATTCACATGGATTAATGAAATTGATAGTCAGGCATTACAGTCAAGCATTAAAAAACTTGATATCGCCTTTAAGAATTTTTTAAAACACGGAGCAGGCTTTCCAAAGTATAAATCAAAGGACAATAAACAAAGTTTTCAATGCCCCAATAATACACGCAGGATAAACTGGAAGGAAAATACTTTGGATTTGCCTAAAATAAAAGGGATTCCTATTGTATTATCAAGAACATTTAAGGGAAAAATAAAAACAATTACTATAAGCCGGACACCAACATATAAGTATTTTGCTTCCATTTTGGTAGATACAAATATTGTTATTCCAGAGAAACCACAAATAACAGAAAACAAAACATTAGGTATTGATTTAGGTTTGAAAGATTTTGCAATATTGAGCAATGGGGAGAAATTTGCTAACCCTAAATTTTTGAAAAACAATATTGAACGATTAAAAGTTTTACAAAGAAGAGCAAGCAAGAAAATGAAGGGAAGTCAAAACAAGAAGAAAGCAAATTTAAGAGTTGCTATTAAACATGAAAATATAAAAAATAAACGGGATGACTTTCTGCACAAATTGTCTTCACGACTAATCTGCGAGAGCCAAGCAGATACATTTGTGTTTGAAAATTTGTCATCTCAAAATATGATGGCTAATCATAATCTGGCACAAGCAATCAGCGATGTGAGTTGGGCCAAACTCGTTGAGATGATGAAATATAAAGGGGAATGGTATGGAAAAAATATTTTATTCATTGACCGATTTGCGCCAAGCAGCAAGACTTGTTCTAATTGCAATTTTGTTAATGATAAATTAACATTATCAGATAGAGATTGGCAATGTATTGTATGTGGCGTAACCCATGACCGGGACATCAATGCAGCAAAAAATATAAAGTTCATGGGATTAAAGAAAGTAAAGATATGGGATTAAAAAAAGCAGGGATGCGGATGCCCGAAGTGCCTGTGGAGTTGCCAACATTGGCTGGAACTATGAAGCAGGAAATTGGTTTTTCAATTAAACCAATAATTTCGAAAGAACAATTACGTCTTGTTTTTGTAAATAAAATAGGATTGGATGTTTATGGTAAAACAATATATGAGTTTGTTTTTTCAAATAATGATATAACTAAAGTAACGGGGGAAGATTGGAATAATTATCCTGCCAATGGAGAACCCCAACCGCCTAATAAAAAATATATTGAGGATGTTGGTTCAATTAAAACAGACAAATTTGAATTGGATGTAATTCAAGATTCTGGGTTCTTTGGAATGTGTGATGCACAAGATGGAATAATTGCATTGGCATGGGAAATAAATAAAAGTGATAATGAAGATGATATCAATGAAACAGATAAAAGATTAATATTTCATTACGGAGAATTGGAATCATCAGTAAATGATAAATTATATTCAAAGGACATTCAATTGGAAAGTATTAATAACAAATAAAATTAAAAATATGGAAAAAACAATTAAATTAACAGAAAAAGAAGTAAAAAATATTCTTGAAAAAGAATTAAATAAAAATAATAATGAAAATATTGATGAGATTGTATCAATTGATTCAGAAACAGCAGAAAAAGACCCAGATTTAGTTAAAAAATTACAAGATAAAATAGGTAATGAAGATATTATTCAAATAAAAGAAGAACAAATAATAAAATTAATTAAAAATCATCAAAATCCAAAAATATCAAAAAATAAATTATTGGAAACTTTAAATTTAAAATAAATGAATAATAATAATAATAATAATAATAGTAAGATACAATTGGAGGTGTTGGGACTATCATATAATCAAAACATGGGAAATAGTTACACATTAATATTACAAGAATCAAAAGGTAATAGAAAAATACCAATTGTTATAGGAGAATCAGAGACACAATCAATTATAATGGTTCTTGAGGGTGTTATGACTCAAAGACCGATGACTCATGATTTATTTGTTAAATTATGTTTGGAACATAATATTGAAATGGATGAGATTCTAATTTATAAATTAGAGGAAGGTGTATTTTATTCCAAATTAATATGTAAAGATATTATGAACAATGTTAAAGAAATTGATTCAAGAACATCTGATGCTATTGCATTAGCACTACGATTTGAATGTCCAATATATATAAATGAAGATATTATGGATATTTCAAGTATTGATATTGGTGATGATAATAAAAAAATTGAGATATCTGATTTACCAGAATATAATAAAAAAGAATTAGAAAAAAAATTAGAGGAGGCAATTAGAATAGAGGACTATGAAAGTGCCAGCACTATAAGAGATATTATAAATAAAAAAAGAAAAAATTAAGTGGGTAGGACATCAAAAGAAAATAGAATTGTTGAATTTGCAAAATGTATAAAAGACCCATCATATTATGCTGAAACTTTTTGTCAGACATTTGATATGACAAAAGATAAAAATGTCCCATTTAAAATGTTTAGAAGACAAAGGGAATTAGTACAAAATTGTATTAATAATAGATATAATATTATTAAAAAACCAAGGCAAGCTGGGGTTACAACATCCATTTCTTTATTTGCTGCATGTTATATGATGTTTCAAGAGAAAAGAAAAGTTATGATTGTTGCCAACAAACAGGACATGGCATTTGAAATGTTAAAAAAAATAAAAGAATTCATACATTTTGCTCCTAGTTGGATGGGAATTAATTTAACAAGAATTGCTCAGGGTATATTAGAATTAAATAATGGTAGTCTTGTTAAGGCATTTGCAACTTCAGAAGATGCTTTGAGGGGATTTACTCCAACTTTACTAATTATTGATGAGGCAAGTAATATTAGAGATGGTGCTGAATTTTGGGGTGCTGCACACCCTTCACTTGCAAGCGGGGGGAAATGTATTATATGCAGTACTCCAAGGGGAATGGACGAATTTTATTGGGCAATATATGATGCAGCTTTAAATAATAAAAGTAATTTTTATATAAATGAATTTAAGTGGTATGAAGATCCAAGATATAATGATAAATTAAAATGGACAAAGGGTGATTTAATTATTGATACGTGGTTAAAAACAAAAGTAAAAGATGAAGATTACGAAGTATTTGAAAGATTAGAAGAAAAAGGATTTGAGCCAACTTCTCCCTGGTTTGAAGATCAATGCAGGGAATTAAATTATGATAAAAGACGAATTTCACAAGAATTGTTGGGAAAATTTATTGGTTCTGGCGATAATGTTATTGATGAAAAAGATATTAATTTTCAAGAAAAAGAAAATGTAATGCCACCGATAAGAAGTGAGGGATTTGATGGAAATGTATGGATTTGGAAAGATCCAATTCCAGATCATCAGTATATTTTGGGATGCTTACCACCTGGAGAAAAAGTATTGACAAACGAAGGATTAAAAAATATAGAGGATATAAAAATTGATAATTTACTTATAGATGAAAATGGAAATTTTACTAAAATAAAAAATATTCAAACAACAAAAAATATAAATGATGAATTATATGAATTTAAATTAAGTAATGTTTGTAGAAAAACAATTTTTACTAGAAATCATCCAATATTATCAAGTATAAATACCGAACTAAAAAGAAATTGGAAAAGGAAGCATCCAGAACATAAATTTGGAAAACGATATTGGGATTTTAATTTCAATTTTATTAATTCAGAAAATTTAAAAATTAATGATTGGATCAAATATCCTAATTTATATTATAATAAGGATTTAACTGATAATGAAATATTATCAAAATGGGATAAATATAAAAATATTGGTAGAACTGATTTTAAAATTAAAAACCCATTATTAGAAAAAGACTTTTGGTGGTATGTTGGGATATGGTTGGCCGAGGGGTGGTATTTAAAATCTAAAGCAGTTGAAAAAAGTAAAGGTTTATCAACTTGTCATAATATAAATGAAAAAATATTTGCATATAAAATAAAATTTTTGTGTGAAAAAATATTTAATAGAAAAGTAAATATAAGAGATAGAGAATCTGTAGTATATACACAATTTAACTCATTACAATTATATAGTTTTTTTCTTGATAATTTTAGTGAATACGCCCATAATAAAAAATTACCTGAATGGGTAAAATATTTACCTAAAAAATATAAAATAGAAATTTTAAAAGGATATTTTGATGGTGATGGGTGTTGGTCAAAAACATATAAAAACAATAAAGGTTTTTCTTTTATAGCATTTGTCAGTGTTTCTTTAGAATTATTAGAGGGAATTCAAGATCTATTATTTTCATTAGGAATTATTTCCGCATTAAAAATATTGAGAAAGGGGGGGTTTTGTATTATTGAAAATAGAAAATTTAAAACTAAAATAACATACGACTTAACTTTAGCACATTATGATAGTTTACAATTAGTTAATATGTTTAATATTAAAAAATATAATCATGTAAATATTAATGATTTTGAAATTAGAAATGAAAGAATTATTTCTGGTACTTTAATCAGTAAAGATAATAAATGGATTTATCACAAAATAAAAGAAATAAATAAAATACCTTATAATGGAGATGTTTATAATTTTGAAACAGAATCTCACACTTTTTTATGTAAAAATATAACAACACATAATTGTGATGTATCAAGGGGTGATAGTAGTGATTTTAGTACAATTTGTATAATAGATTTACATGCTGGAGAACAGGTAGTGGAATATCAGGGAAAAATAACACCTGATTTTTTTGGGGAACTTATATATGATTATGCAAATAAGTATCAAGCATATACAATAATTGATGTAACTGGTGGAATGGGGGTTGCCCCAATTCTAAAATTAATAGATATGGGATTTGATAAAAAATTACTTCATTATGATAATCCCAAATCCAGATTAATACAAGAAAAGTTGGGCAGATTTAAAAAAGGAGATAAATTACCAGGATTTAATATAGGAGCAAATAGAAATATGACCATAATGGAATTTGAAAGACAAGTTAGAATGGGTGAGATAAAAATTAGATCAAAAAGATTAATAAATGAAATGAAAACTTTTATTTGGAAAAATGTTGGACCAAATGTCAGCAGACCAGATCATATTTCTGGAAAAAATGATGACCTTATTTGGAGTATATCAATGCCACTTTTTATTTCTCAAACAACATTTAAAAATCTTAAAAGATATAATGAACAAACAAAAGCAATGTTGAGTAGCATGACATCTGATTCAAATCAATATAAGGATACAATAACACCACAAACAGGATATATGGGGAGAAATGATACAAAATGGGCATATCAAGAATATGGGTGGTTATTTAAAAAATAAAATAATTTATGAATATATTAATAACAGAAAGTCAATTTAAAAGATTAATTGAAAACATTATTGATGAAAGTAATAATGATATTAAAACACAAGAATTCATTGATATATTAAATCAGGAAAATATTCCTTATGAAATAAAAAATAATAAAATTATTATTGGTGGTGATAATAATATAAATTCTGAATTAATAACATATATTCCAGATAATGTTGAATTTAATAATGGTGATGATGTAGATTTAGATTATCTTAAAGAGATGGGAAATAATATTAAATTTAATAATAAAGGTTATGTAAATATAGATTCCCTTGATAGGGTAGGAAATAATATTCTATTTAATAATAAAGGTTATGTGGCTTTAGATTCAATTATATGGTTTAGCATTAATTCCGTTAATTTTACAAATAATGTTAAAGATGTATATTTTGGAAAAGAATTATTCTGGGGAAATGAATTCCCTTATCAGATATATAATATTAAAGGAAATTTTAAAATGTGGGATGATAAAAAAGGTGATTATAAAATAATAAAATAATTTATGAAAAATTGGGCTTTTCTCAAACTAACATATATTTATAATACATAACATATATATAAAAACATAAAATAAATAACCATGGGACAAACAATCTTTAATGAAATTAATAATATAGATTTTGATTTAAAAAAAATCAAATTACAAGTTCTTATTACGGATAATCTTGAAAAAAAAATGAATAAAAGAATATCTGAATTGTCATTGGAAAAGGGAACAAAACCTAAACCAGTATCTACCTATGTGAGAGAATTAATTGAAAATGATTGTGAAAATAAATAAGTTTTTTAAATAATATAAATATTTATATAAAATATGGCAGAACAACAAAAAACTACTTTATATCAACGACTTACAAAACTCTTTGGAACAGGTGGCCAACCTGTAATTGATAAAAAACCTTCAATATCAGCAAAAGAATTATTGACAGCGACTTCTGCCGAAGAACTGATGTTAAAAAAATTAGCAGCCCAGCAATCACAATATTTGGGAAATCAATTTGAGAAAATAACATCCAATTTATATCAACAATCAGTTTATTATGAAACAACAAGACTTGCAAGTTATGCGGATTTTACGGCCATGGAACATACCCCAGAAATTGCGGCCACTTTAGATCTTGTATCTGAAGAAAGCTGTCTAGCTGGGAATAGTACTATAAGATTATTAGATGGAACTAACCCAACAATAAAAAAATTATATAAAGAAAATAAAAAAAATTTTTGGATATATTCTTATGATACTAATAATAATAAATTTATTCCATCTAAAGCAGAGAAAGTAATTTATAAAGGCATTCAAGATATATATTTGATTAAATTAGACGATGATACAAAAATAAAATGTACTGGTAATCATAAATGGTTAGGGAAAGATAATAAGTGGATAGAAACACATGATTTATATAAAGGATATTTTTTCATTAATCATAAGGTTATTTCTATAAAATATATGGGAAAAGAGAAAGTATATGATGTTGTTAATTCTGGTAAATTTAATAATTTTGGGGTTAAGTGTAATAGTGGGATGATTATAAGTCATAATTGTACGCTCTCAGAATTTGGTAAAATGTTACAAGTATTCTCTGATAGTAAAAGAGTTAAAACAATTCTTGAAAATTTATTTTATAAAACTTTAGATATTAACATTAATTTACCAGCATGGACAAGAAATACATGTTTATATGGCGATAATTTTATTTATCTTAAATCAGAAATTGGAAAGGGAATTGTTGGGGTTAAACAACTTCCAAATATTGAAATAAGAAGAGAAGAGAGTTCGATTACTGATCAGAAAAATATGATTAGATTTATTTGGCAAGGAAAAAGTATGGAATTCACGGCCTGGCAAATTGCTCATTTTAGATTATTGGGGGACGATAGAAAATTACCTTACGGAAATTCTTTTTTAGAAAAAGTAAGGAAGATATGGAAAATGTTGATATTAGCAGAAGATGCAATGCTTGTCTATAGAATAACAAGAGCACCTGAAAGGCGTGTATTTAAAATTGATGTTGGAAACTTAGATGATAAAGATGTTGAGCCGTATATTCAAAGAGTTGCTCAAAAATTTAAAAGACAGCCGCAAGCTGAAAATACTGGTAATTTTACAGGACAAGTAGATATGAGATATCGAACACTTCCAGTATGGAAAAATACTCCAATCCCATTATTGGATGGTAGAACAATAACAATAGAAGAATTATCAAAGGAATATGAAGAAGGAAAATATAATGAGGTCTATTCTATAAAAGATAATACACATGAAATTGTTCCTGGAAAAGTTATTTGGTGTGGTAGGAATTATAAAGCAAATAAATTAATTAAAATTTGGTTGGATAACAAAACATGGATAATGTCTGCACCAGAACATCCATTTATTTTAAGAGATGGTTCACATAGTAGAGCAGATAAATTATGTTCTGGTGATAAATTAATGCCATTTAGACATGTTAAAATTAAAATAAAATATACAGAAGAAATTTATGAACCAGATGATGTATATTGTATGACTGTTGTTGGACCAAATGGAGAAAATAATAGACATAATTTTGCTGTTTGCTCTCTTAATAAAGATGAAAACTATACGAGAAAGGGTGTATTTGTTAAGAATAGCACGGATGAAGATTTTTTCTTACCAACAAGACAAGGTGGAGGAGATACAGAAATTGATACATTACCTGGTGCAAGCAATTTATGTCTTTCATTAGATACAAAAATTCCTCTATTAGATGGTAGAACATTAAAATTAAAAGAAATTATCGAAGAGTATAAAAATAATAAAGATTTATGGGTTTATAGTTGTAATCCAAATACTGGTGAAATTATTCCAGGGATCATTTCATGGGCGGGAATTACAAGAAAAAATGCTCATGTTTTAAAAATTACGTTAGACAACGGAAAAGAGATTATATCAACACCGGATCATAAATTTTTAACAAGGGATGGACTAAAAAAAGAAGCAAAAGATTTAGAAATAAATGAATCTTTGATGCCGTTTCATAGAAAAAAAGAAAAAATAAGTAAAAATTCTAGTGACTATGAAATGATTTGGGATAATTCAAAACAAAAATGGATTTTTATTCATAGAATGGTTGGTAGTTATATGAAAGATAAAAATTTACATAATGAATTAATACATAATAATAAATTTATAAATGAAAATAAAAATATTATTCATCATAACAATATGAACCGATTTTGCAATAATCCTAGCAATTTATATTTTATGAGTAGAAATGATCATATAGATCTTCACTGTGATTTTAATAATAATTTATTAGAGTGGAATAAAAATCCAATTAATTTAAAACAAAAAGGAAAATTAATAAGTAAAACAAAATCAGATCCAGAACGTAAAAAAATATATTCAAAAAACGCTAAAAAATTATGGGAAAATAAAGAATATAAAAATAAAGTATTTAGCAAACCACAAAAAATTATATTTACTGATAAGTTATATTCAATATTTTTTGATACTTTTAAATTATATGGCAGAAGTGATTTAACTCTTGAAAAATTAAATTCTAATAAAATCTTTATGCATGAATTTATATTGTCAAATTCAAATATTCGTAGCTCGATGACCAATTTATCAGAATTTACTCATAATCATGTAGATAAAATGGTTAAAGAAAAAGGATATAAAAATTATCGAGAATGGGTTAAAAAAACTTCTGATAATTTGGGATATAAAAATGTTAATTCTTGGAGATATTATATTGCTAAAGAAAATAAAACAGGAAAATATACTACTCATAGATTTTTAGAACAAGATTACTATAATCATAAAATTACTAAAATTGAATGGTTGGAAGAAAAAATTGATACTGGAACAATTACCGTAGATGGAGAACATAAATATCATAATTTTCATACTTTTGCAGTAGAATCTGGGGTGTTTATATATAATTCTGAAATTGCAGATATAGAATATATCCAGCGTAAATTATTCACAGCAATGAGAGTTCCAAAGGCATTTCTTGGTTTTGAGGAAGCAATTGGTGAAGGAAAAAACTTGGCACTTCAAGATATAAGATTTGCTCGTACAATTAATCGTATTCAACAATCAATGATTCAGGAATTAAATAAAATCGCCATTATCCATTTATATATGTTAGGATTTGAAGAGGAACTTGACAATTTTACTTTAACACTAAATTCCCCATCAACACAGGCAGAGATGTTAAAGATTGAACAGTGGAAAGAAAAAGTATTATTATATAAGGATTTGGTATCATTAAATGATACAGGATTTGCTGCAACGTCAATGACATGGGCCAAAAAGAATATTCTTGGTTTCTCTGATGATGAAATTATATTGGATCTTAAACAACAAAGAGTGGAAAAGGCTGCAGGAAAAGAAAATGAAGCGCCAGAACAAATTATTCATACAGGATTATTTGATGCTTTGGATAAACGTTATCAACAAAAACCAGGGGAAGAAGCACCAGAAGGTGGTGAAGGTGGCGCACCTGGCGAATTACCAGGTGTTGGTGGAATGGGTGGGGGTGAAGAATTACAACCACCAGGTGGAGGGCCAGGAGGTGGTGGAATGCCAGAACTTCCTGAATTAACTGAAGAAAATAAAATTAATATATTGGAAAGTGAAGATAAGGAACAAGATTCAAAATATAAAATATTGAATGATGATTCTAAAGTATTAAATGAAGATTTAAAAACAATGTTTGAATCTTTGGATGAAACGTTAAGTGAAAATAAAGAGATTATTATAAAAAAAATTGAAGATGATGAAAAAGAGTAAATAATTTAAGGTAATTTAGATTTAAGTTTTTCAGCAAGTTCATAATCTTCATTTTCAACTGCTTTTCTAATTTGCTCTTCAATGGTTGATTTATCAATAATTATTTCACTACCATTAAATAAAGTGCTGGGTTCAATATAATGTTCCCATCCCTCATCCCACAAATCAACTGGTAATTTAATTAAGTAATTTTCACCAAATATTTTTAACTTTTATTTATAAATATATAATTTATTTTCCATAAAGTCAAACTTTTCAATGTATCAGCATATTTATATATGTCTATGAGACAAAAATATTATGCAACTTGTTGAACAACATTTAATCAAAAATACATCAGAATCATTTAAGGAATGTGAAGATGTTTGTTTTAAAACAAAAAACTTATACAATTATTCTTTATATCTAATCAGATAAGCATATATTAAAGAAAATAAAAATATTATTTTTGATTTATATCATCATATAAAGAAACATGAATCTTATAGCGCCTTACCAAGGAAAGTTTCATCCAATGTTTTGTTAATGGTACAGAAGAATTTTAAATCATTTTTCAAAGCATTAACATTATATCAAAAAAACCCAAATAAATTTAAAGGAAGACCTGGTTTACCAAAATATTTGGATAAACAAAAGGGAAGATACATTGCTTGGTTTACAAATCAAGCCGTATCAAAAAAAGTATTTAAAAAAACAGGAAAAATTAAACTTTCACAATGTAATATAGAATTTAAAACAAAATTAAAATCTTTTGAGGAAATTGATTGTGTCAGAATTGTCCCAAAAAATAATCACCATGTAATTGAGGTGGTTTATACAATAGTAACACCAGAAAAATTAACGGATAATAACAAATATGCAGCAATTGATTTGGGTGTGAATAATTTAGCAACGATTGTATCAAATGTTAAAAAATTTAAACCATTAATTATAAATGGAAAACCATTAAAATCCATTAATCAGTTTTACAATAAAAAGAAAGCACATTTGCAATCTGTTAATGAAATAAGACATAAAATAAAAACAAGCAGACAAGTACAGAAACTTGATTTAAAAAGACAAAATAAAATCAATCATTATCTTCATGTTTCCAGCAAATTAATTGTTAACATTCTCAAAGAAAATAATATTAATACTTTGATTATAGGGAAAAATGATAATTGGAAACAAGAGGTGAATATTGGAACAAAAAATAATCAGAATTTTGTCAGCATACCACACAGTAGATTTATAAATTTTATCAATTATAAATGCGAAAAAGAAGGTATAAATGTTATAACTAAAAATGAAAATTATACATCTAAATGTTCCTTTTTGGATTTGGAAACGATCCGAAAGCATAAAATGTATAAAGGAAAAAGAATCAAAAGGGGTTTATTTATTTCTTCAGAAGGAAGAAAAATAAATGCTGATGTGAATGGTAGTTATAATATGTTAATAAAAGTAATTCCAAACGTCTTTGACAATGGAATAGAGGGTGTCGGAATTCATCCAAGGGTCATAAAAATCCTGAAGTGAAAAATATTTATATATTTTCACCTATTCTTTCAATATTCTTCCAATGCAACTTGTTGTGGATATATTGTTATCAATTTTTCTTGCCAGTTCATTTCTTAAATTTTGAAGGGATTTCTGTGTGTATCCCATCGAATCATAATAAATTTTTGTTTTCATTGTTTTTAAGTTTTGAATATTAATTAATAAATTTTATTATTCTATCGTAATAAATTCAGGACTTTGAAATTTAGACCATTGGCACACATCTTTGTAAAATTCAAAATAGTTATCTTCAATAAACCATTTTGCCTGTTGTAAAGTCCTGAATTGACCAAGCACTTTCAATATAACGTTTCCGCTTCTTAATAAGATTATTTTGTTTTTCATAACATTTTTATTGAAGTTTAATTTCATGGTATTTTAATTTCACAGTACAAAAATAAGTAAAATAAATGACATTTCCAAATAAAAAATTAATTATTTTTAATCTACTGGTGAGAAAAAATCTGCATTATCAGATGCTTCACTTCTTAATAGATCAACATATTTTCTATCTTCATCAGATAAATTGTTATACCATTTTACTATTTTTAATTGGGTTAGTTCATCTAATTTTGATTTAAAGAAAAATAGACCACTACCATTTATTAAAAATTTATCTTTTTTTGTTACTTCCATTTTTGTTTTCATTGTTTTTAAGTTTTAAGTTAATAAATTAAGTTAATTAGAACACAAAGGTAAGTAAAATAATTGACATATCCAAATAAAAAGTGAATTATTTTTAATTATAAATATTTATATAAGAATATGAAAATAATAATAACATAAAGTCAATTTAAGAGATTAATAGAGAATATAATTAAAGAACGAGGGATAGATATTATTGATTCTGATAATTATGATGTTTTCAATGATGAGAAAGCAATAGCATTAATTATGTTTTTAAATAAAAATATGGAGGGGGATTATGGTTTGTGGGAGTTAAAACCCATTAAAACTTATTGGTCTGGCACAAATGTATATACACTTAATAATGATAGATATTATGTTGGAACTAAAGAAGAAATGATAAAATATGATGATTGGTACAGAAGAAGAGATGCAGGCAATATACCAGACCCATTAAATCAATTTTATCTTGGGAGTGAGAATCAATATGATATTTGTAAACCTTTTAATTAATAATTTTTTTCCTTTTAACTGATATTTATTAATAAATAAAATTATTATGGAAAATTTTGGTATAATTAAAGAATATGTAACTAAACAATTAACACAGTCATTATTAAATGAAAATGTGGAAAGTAATATTTTTAACAATTTTATAAAAGAAATTAAAAAGTCAGATATTTTAAAAACTCAATATGTGGTATATAGTAATCTTGAGAATAAATATATAAAAGATGAAAATAAAGCAACCAGATATATTAATGAAAATATAAATTTATTTAAAAAATTTAATTATAAAGATTTATTAAATGAAAATAAAAAATTATCTGATAAGTTTAGTAAATTATTAAAAGAAGCATATATTGATTCATCTGGTAAACTAAAGGATTTTGAATTTGATGGGTCTGATGACTCATCAAAATATTTTAAAAATCCAAATCCAGATATAATTAAAAAAGCAGAATATTATGGTTTAGTGGATATTGAAAATGAGAATTTAACACCTGAAGGTTTAATACAAAAAATGATTGAATGGGATGAGGGGGAACATGGCGTTGAAGAATATATTTATGATATGACAAAAAAAGATTTGGAAAGACAGGGATATAAAATGCCAGATTATATAAGAAGAGGAAACGTATTGGATGAAAATAAAAATAATAATCAATGTCCTTGTACTAAAAAATTATATGAAAATCTTGATATTCTAATTAAAGAATCATTAAAAGATGTTCCAGATCCAGAAAAAAAATATAATAGTTATAACAACGTTTTAGAATACGTTATGACAGAGGATACTTCAAAACAAGAAGAAGATAAATATAAACTTAAAAATGAAACTTATTTTCCTGATAAAAAAATAATTGAAATGGCAATAAATAAATTTAATGATAAATATTCATTTTTAAATGAAAATGAAAGGGAAATTTTTACTGTATTATTTAATAACGATAATAACGGAAAACAAAAGGTTTTTGAAAAAATAAAAAAGAATAATATCAATCAGATAAAAAGAAAACTAATTGAATCTTCTGATGAAAAATTATCTGATAAACTTAAACTTGTGGAAGAAAAATTATCTTCAATGGCTTATAATAAAGATAATTATATTGATGATATGGTCAAACTTAATAAACTGAGTTTGGGGTTTTAATATTTTTTAATATTAAATTTAATAAATTTTAATTTTTCATCAACACATTTTTCGCATATATGTGCTGTCCATTCTTCTAAATCTTTATTTGAACCAAACCCCCAATTTGCATGCAATTCCATACATTCAAAACCATAACCAGCTTCGCATGATTTTCCACATAAATCACATTCAATATCTTTAATTTCTTCAATTTCCTTTTTAATTTTTTTATTTATAATCATTTTTTTTAATTTTAAAATTTCTTTTAATAATTCAATTAAAATACTCTATATCTAATAAGAATGCGGTTGTTACCCCCATTAATTTTAAATGTTCTTCTACCAGATCAGTTGTTATCTTTTTGATTTCCATATAATCACACTTATATTTGGATAAAAAAATTGACCATATTCTATTATAATCTAACGCTGCATAGTTATTTTTTTTATTATATTTAATATAAAATTTATCTTTATAAATATAAAATATATAATCTGGATAGTTATTAATAGTTTCTGGTTTTAAAACTTTTAACAGTTCAACAAAATATTCTTCTTTCGACTTTTCCATAAATTATTTTAAATCCTTTTTTGTTAAACAAAACTCAAACCATTCATTATTTATAAACAAATCAGATATTGTTAAATCATTTACAAACTTATCAATAAAAAATGACAAATCTTTTTTATTATCTTTTGATACCAGTGGTAAATAATTATTTTCTGAACCTCTTTGATATAAGTTAAACTCCAGAGACATAAAACTTTTTTTATCTAATTTTATTCCAGAAGACCTTATATCAAGATCCAAAATATAAAAATCATTCCATATTTCTTTGTTAATAAGATTATTCTCTCTTATTATTTTTCTTATGTTTCTTTTAAAAGAAAAAATAACTTTATTATAATCATTATTTATTTTCTTTGGTTTAACCCATGTTGAAATAATGATATAAACACTATCTGGTGATTTATTATTTTTTACTGTCCCACTTAAACATTTTAAGTTTTCATTTAAGCATGAGATTTCTATCTCTTTTCCAGTTTTTTGGCCCATTTATCATTATTCCTTAGCTTCTTTCTTTTCTTCTTCTTCTTTTTTGATGGCCAATTTCCCAATAACTGCCTCAATTTTACTTTCTGAAACGCTTGATACTTCAAAATTGTGAGCACCCTTCAAATGTTCATGAATTTTTAATTCTGCATCAGAAACAGATTCAGCAGCAACCAAAAATTGAGATGTTGTTATTTTTTCCGTAACTCCTTTTGATTTTGAAAAAACGTCTTCTGTGAATTTAACTTTTACAAGATAATACATAATTTTTTAATTTTAATTGTTTTTTAATAATACAAAAATAGATATAATAATTTTAAAAGTCAATAGCCATCAAATGATTTTTTTTAATTTAACATATATTTATAATAAAATATAATATAAAAATAAAAAATTTTTCATTATGCCAACACTAACCAAACAAAAATCCAAAGTAGTTATTTTAAATAACAGTAATGGTACAACTAATATTTATCATAAACTGTCAAAAACAGAATTAATAAAAGAAATAATTAGTCTTAAAACAAAAATTACTTATTATGAGAGTACGGAAAAAGAAAGAAAATTAAAACAAAATAATTGTTTAAGTGAGTTGGAAAATATTTTAAAAAAATAATTGAGTATGAATTTGGATTGGCAATCGGTTTCACTTATTTTGGGAATTTTAGTAATAATTACTGGAGCATTAATAAAAATATTTAAAAAAAATGGTAAAAATATTACACCAGAATTAAAATTACCAAAAGAATTTTATGATGTTAAAACACAGGTTGGAGAACAACAAATAAGATTTGAAGAGTATGAAAAATTAATAAATGAAAAATTATCTGGATTATCAGATGATATTAAAGAATTAAAAGAAAATATTAAAGAAAGAAATGAAAAAATAGATAAATTAACTGAGACTATAATCAAATACATTTCAAAAAATTAAAAATTAAATGATTAACCCCTTTCCAAAATATATTAATGGACAACTTCAATTTGATGATGGTAGATTTTTATTAAGAGAATTTTACTCCATCCCCACAAAAGATATTGATAAAATAAAAGAACAATCCAAAATAATAACAGAATCATTTGATAAAAATAAATTATCAACTGATAGTTCCATATTTATGAATTGTATTTTACAAAAATGTGAAACAGAAAATAGAAATGGAAGATATTATCCTCGTCATATATTAGAAAGAGAAAATAATAATTATCAGGAATTAATTAAAGAAAAAAGAGCTCTTTCGCATAGTTCACATCCAGATCATAGTCTAGTTGAATTTAAAGATTCTTCTCATAGAGTGATTAAAACTTGGTGGGATGATAATACATTAATGGGCACTATTGAAATTCTTGGTTCTCCTGGATATTTTAAATTTGGAATAATAAGTTGTCCTGGAGATACAATTATTAATCTTCTTAATAAAGAAGTTAAAATGGGAATATCTTCAAGAGGTGTTGGTTCATTAGAACAACAAAATGGTAAAAATGTGGTACAAGATGATTTTGAACTTATTGCATTTGATTTGGTTAGTTCTCCTTCAACTCCAGGTGCATTCTTATATGCTGAAAATAGTGAAATGCAAGAAAATATTACAGAAGATATAAAATATAAGCCATCATTTTTAAGAATAAATAAAAAAATTAATGTTGATCCATTTTTAGAAAATTTAAATAATTTTTTAGAAAAATAAAAAAAATATACAAAAAACTGAACTTTTTTAAACTAACGTATATTTATTAAAAAATAAAGATAATATTTTACATACAATATTTATAATTTATGGCAGAAAATAAAGAAAAAAAACAGTCCATTCTTGAACAAGCCTTGTTAGAAGCAAGCGAGATTCAAAAAACGGCTGAAAGCAATGCAAAAGAAATACTGGCAAAACAAATGAGACCAGAAATTGAACGCATAGTTAAAGAATCAATAGAAAAAGAAGATTCTGTTGATGAAACAAAAATGGAAGAAAGTCATGATCAACAACCAGTTGATGAAGAAAAAAATAAAGTCAAGGAAAATGAGGACGAAGACAATGATTTAGAAGATATTGATTCTGAAAAGGTGGAAACCGATTTAGAAGATGATATTGATTCTGAAAAAATAGAGGATAAAGAACCTGAAGAAATTTCTGATGATGAAGAAGGTATAGAACAAGTTGATCTTACCAGTACTCCTGATGAAGATGTTGTCAAAGTTTTCAAAAAAATGACAAAAGATGATCAAATTGAAATTGAAAAAGATGGAGATTCGATCAAAATAAAAGATGAGGACAAAGAATATCGTATTGAATTAAGTGAATCTAAAAATAAAGGAAAACTTAATGAAGATGGTGTTTGTGAAGAATGTCCTGATAACGATTTGACAGATGATGATAGTGAAATGATTTATGAAATTGAAATAGAAGGAAAAGATAATGTTTCTGAAACTGATGGGGTATCAGAAAAAGTGACTAAAGATGAAGAATTGGAAGAAACTTTTAATGTTACTCATGCAGAAGGAAGAAATGTAACATCAAAACCCCAAAATTTCAATGTTAGAAGTAGACCAGGAGATACCAGATATAAAAAACTTTATCAGGAAGCTGCTGGAAAAAATAAGCAACTTGTTGAGAAATTTAATTCTCTAAGAGGCAAAGCAGTAAAAATTCTTAATGAAAATAAAGAATTAAAAGAGTTTCAGACAAAACTCAAAAATGCTGTTGTTGATATGAGAGGAAAACTTAATGAGGTTGCATTATTCAATTCTAATTTGGCTTATGCCAATAGAATAATGGCAGAAGAAACAACCACTAGGAAAGAAAAAATTGATATGATTCAAAGATTTGATAAAGTCAAATCTATTAAAGAATCAAAACAACTTTATAAAACACTTCTTAGTGAATTGAAAAAAGAGCCAATTAAAGAATCTGTTGAAAAGAAAATAACAAAAACTTCAGAGTCAAGCTCATCCAAACAAATAAATGAATCAAAAGTTTATTCTGATCCTCAATTAGAGAATCAAATAAAAAGGATGAAAGACTTAATGAACTATTCCACGAATGGAAAATAATTAATAATAAAACTTAAAAAATAATAACTATGGGACAAATTTTAAATTCAGGAGAAGTTGGAAATATTGGGTTGAGGCAACTCAAAGAACAACGAGAACTGATAACACAAAAATGGACTAAATTAGGTCTTTTAGAAGATCTAAAAGGTCATATAAAAGATAATATTGCTCAGTTGTTTGAAAATCAAGCATCTTACATGTTGAATGAATCAACAACCGCATCTAATTCAGGTGCGTTTGAAACTGTTGCGTTTCCTATTATACGTAGGGTCTTTTCAAAATTGCTTGCTAATGAGATTGTATCAGTACAAGCTCTTAATTTACCAATTGGTAAACTGTTCTATTTGAATCCAAAAGTATCAACGAGAGTAGATACTGGTTCAACAGGACACACATCACCGGATGGTGCTTATTCTAATGCAGCCGATTTAACAGCTGGTTCAGGAACTCAATTTGAAACTAAATCATTGTACGATAGTTTCTATGCAACCGCAAATAATGATGAGGGTACTTCTTTATTTGATAGAAGTAAAGGGGCATTCACATCAACAAATGCAGTTCTTACTGGTTCTACACCGCAATCTGGGGTAACTAAATTCAAAACATTTCAATTAACAGGATTTACAACTACAAGTGATGGTAAGTTGATTGGTCCTGCTGGTGTTCCTATGGACACTGAAGAATTTTTAGCTAGTCTAAAAGTTACGGCAGACCAAAATTTATCAGGCGGATCTGGTTTCCAAGGTTCAAGTATTACCGCAGGAGACCCAATTCCTTTCAGAGTTAAAACTCAACAATACGGAAGAGAAATTGTAAGTTCTAATGGTGTAATTGATGTTGAGATTGATTTAACATATCCAGCAGCTAATGGTTATTCGGCATTTACATCATATGTTGATCAGGCTGGTACACCTTCAGCAACTAATAAAATTTTATTTACAGCTAACTACAGAACTTATTCTGATTTAGAACAAGATTCTGAAATGGCCGAAGTAACATTTAGTCTTGATGAAGTTACGGTATCTGTAACAACTCGTAAAATGAGAGCACAATGGACACCTGAACTTGCACAAGACGTATCAGCATTCCATAATATAGATGCAGAGGCTGAACTTACTGCATTGTTGTCAGAACAAATGGCAGCTGAAATTGACAGGGAAATCCTTAGAGATCTTAGAAGAGGTGCAGCTTGGACATTACGTTGGGATTATAATGGTTTGAGAAACCAAACTACTCAGTATCACGGTACTCAGAAAGATTGGAATCAAACATTGTTAACCAAAATAAATCAAATTTCAGCTCAAATTCATAAAGCAACACTGAGAGGTGGAGCTTCTTGGATAGTTATATCACCTGAAATTTCAGCAGTATTAGATGATTTGGAATATTTCCACGTATCAAATGCTGATCCTGAACAGGACAAATATAACATGGGTATTGAAAGAGTTGGATCTCTTGGTGGAAGATATCAAGTATATCGTGATCCTTACGCTCCAGCTAACACAATGTTAATTGGACATAAAGGAAATTCGATATTGGAAGCTGGATATATATATGCTCCATATGTTCCAATGCAATTGACACCTACAATGTATAATCCATTTGACTTTAAACCAATTAAGGGGGTAATGACAAGATATGCCAAGAAAATGATAAATAACAGGTTCTATGGCAAGGTCTTCTGTGATGGATTAACAACTTTTGACCCAACTGAACTTAGATAATAAGTAAAGTAGTTCAAATTTAAACCATAAAGGGGGGTCTGGATAATAAAAATTCAGATCCTTTTTTATGTTTATTCTAATTTAAGATTGACTTTAAACGGATTATATATTATATTTGTAATATAATTTAAAAATATTATAAAAATGAAAAAAACAACAATAACGAAAGAACAGGAAAAAGAAATTGTTGCCATTTATTCTTTAACAAATATTGGAACAGAACCATTATCATTAAGGTTTAGAATTAGTAAAAAAAGAATTAATCAAATATTTAAAAACTATAATATATCAAAAAAGAAAAAAGGTAATCAAATAACAAATAATATTATAGAAATAAAAGAAAATTATAAAAAAATAAGAAGTATTTCAAGTAATAATTTTATAGTTAAGTGTAAAAAAACAAACAAAGAATTTAATGATTATAATAATAAGTCGGGAATATTAACAATTCATTTAAAAAAAATATTTCCAAACATAAAAATACCTTCAAATTATAATAAAAAATTATTTTTAAAAGAAAATGGATTTCAATGGCATGAACAATATTTTAACATTTTATTAAAAAAAGAAAAACAAACAAGAAAATGTAAATATTGTGATTGGGAGACAACAGATATCAAAAATAAAACTGGGTGTTATGAAATTCATTTAAAAAATACTCATAATAAAACCATAAATGAATTTATAAAACAATTTCCAGAAGAAATAAAATATCACCCCAACTTCAAAAAAATTAAGAAAAGAAATGAATCATTCAAAGATACAGATAGTTATATTATTTGTAAAATATGTAACAAAAAACTTAAAAAATTAACAAATACTCATTTTATTCAACATGGAGTAACTGTAAAAGAATATAAAGAAAAATATTCTATATTATCAACAAATTCTTTAAATAGTACAAAAAATCAATCAAAAATAACAACAGAATATAATTTAAAACATGGGACGACATTTCCCAATAAAAAATCTTCATATGAAATTGATTTTGAAACAAAATTAAAAAAAATAAATATTAAATATATAACACCATTTATATATAAAGGAAAGAAATTTGATTTTTATTTGCCAAAAATAGATACGGTTATTGAGATTGATGGGGAAGTATTTCATAAAAATTATTTAGAGAACTTAACAATAAAAACAATTCAAAACTCAATAAATGACTATAAAAAATCTAATTTAATCGGATATGATTTTAAATTTTATAGGATAAGATATAATAAAAATGAAATTTTTAATTCAGAAAATGAATTAATCAATTTAATTATAAATAATTCTTATACTCCAAATTATTCAATTTCCTATAACCAAAAAATAATATTAAAAGAATATTTCAAAAATTATATTGAAACAAAGGGAAAATCAAAATTGGAAAAATATATTCCTCTTTTATTGAAATTTATAAGAACATTTCATTCAGAGTTTCCATATCCAGAAAATAATGATAATTTAAATGATATTATTAACACTATTAAGAATTATGATTTGTCCAGGGTATATGATGAAAACACCAACACTTTTAGTAATATTTGTTATTCAATAGGAAATACATACTTAAAATCATTATTTAAATCATACTGGGATTGTAACTATAAAGGAAATGAATCACCAATTCATGCATGGAACAACGATACCACAATGAAAAGAATTATAAAATATAGAATTGGATGTAATGATTCTAATGAAATATTTGATTTTTCACTAAAAAACCTAATAAAGGGTTTATCTGCCAACAGAAATACAATATCATTTTTTAAACCTATATTAGCAGCTTCAATATATAATCATTATTTGCCAAAAAACATTGAAAACCCTATAGTTTTTGATCCTTGTTGTGGATTTGGTGGAAGAATATTGGGGTTTAAATCTTTGTTCCCACATGGAAAATATATTGGATTAGAACCAAATAAAAAGATATATGGCGAATTATCAATACTATCTTCAAAATTTGAAGATAATAATGAGTTATATAATTGTAAATTAGAAGATTTTAATAAAAATATAAAATATGATATTTGTTTTACAAGCATTCCTTATTTTGATTTAGAGAATTATAATAATTATTTTGATTATAATTCATATAGTCAATGGAAAAAAGAATTTATTGATAAGTTACTAACCTATAATAAGTTAATTATTAATATGTCAGAAGAATTATGTAATAAATTGAATTTAAATAAATATATTGATTCTTATATAATAAAATCTCAATCTCATTTTGGAAATAAGGAAAAAGAAGTTATGATAAAATTAAACTTTTCATAACTAACAACTATTTATATAAAAAAATAATTAAACTTAATAAATTATGCCACTATTTACAGATATTTGTGGGGCGGTAGATCAATTTGAAAGTACGATTGCTAATGAAATTGCCACAATGACTACTCATGCCCAATTTTTAACAGCTGCTGACAATATGTCAAGTGGGAAAACTGATATGAATCTTCAATTATCAGGTACACTTGGTACTCATGTGACTAGATTATTAATTGACAGACTAACACTGGTTGAAGCAGATATGAGAAGGTTTTCTACAATGAAGGGTCTTGCTCAAAATATTAATCAAGTTCATGAAGTTTTAAGAGAGCATGCCAAAATTACGGCAGCAATTATCAGGGGTGGAACAAGATGTGCAAATGGAAGTGGGACTTCTGCTGCTGATCAAAGATTTTATAAAGATACCATATTTAAAGAATTTGGCAGGTAATTAAATAATTTTTTTAATTAATCTATTGACTTTTTAGAATATTTTATTTATCTTTGTATTTATAATAATATAATGAAACAGATAACGACATATTTTGGTGGAAATGGTGATGGCACAACTGATGCGATAACCATAATGGCCAGATTATGTTAAAAATATAAATAACAACTATATAAAAACCCTGGCTAATAAAAAGTCAGGGTTTTTTTGTTTATATGATAAATGGTGATACAGCATATTGGTGCATGTTGCTTCCCTGTCACGGAAGAGATTGTCGGTTCAAATCCGTCTATCACCGCCAAGGAACTTTGGTGTAGGTGGTCTGCACAACTGTTTGAAGCACAGTGGGTCTTTGTTCGATTCAAAGAGGTTCCACAAGGTTATTCATTTTTACATCAAACATTACATTTGAGTTCAAATGATTTTACAAATTCAACTTTGTATGGGTTAAACCCTAACCCTATATTCCTTATGTTACTTATGAATTTTTCACATTCAGGAATTACTTTTGATTTTAACATTATTCCAATTGCACCATTAACATCAGCATTTATTGTTTTGCCAATACTACTTAAAAATAAACCACGCTTTATTCTTTTGCCAAGATAAATTGCTTGTTTTTGTATCGGTTCAAATGCCAAATGGTCGCATTTACTGGTATAACTTTCTTCCTGCTCAACAAGTTTTATGCTGTTGAGTTCTAACTTATATTTTATTTTATCTATAAGTTTGGCATGAGGGATAGAAACAAAATTCTGGTTATTACGGCTACCAATATTTATTTTCTTCTTCCAATGTTCATTTTTACCGATAACAACTGTCCCAATATTATACTTTAAACAGTATTTAAGAATGAAATCGCCTACCTGGTGCATTGCATTTTCTATCTTGTTATTCCTGTCAAAAGTTAATTTATTTATTCTGTTTGACGTCCCTTTATTACCAACATAACTCATTAACTTGGCTCGCTTTTTATTAAAATACGCATTGATGGATTTTAATCCTCTACCGTTGATAATGAAAGGATTATTACCGACATTATCTATTGCTGTGATAAGATTGTTTAATCCCAAATCAATGCTTAATACATTTTCTTCTTTTATTTTTTCATGTTTTACCTCCTTTTTTTCATAGACAACTTCTATTACAAAACAAGTTGCTTGTGGAATTATTCTCACTTGTGATATATTATCTACTTTTGTTTTTAATGGTTGAATATTTGCTTGTTTTGGAAAATGTATAAGTCCCCCTTTTAAATTAACTTGCTGATTAGTGAAAATGCAAATAGAATATCCAGCCTTATCTTTGTATTTTGGTTGCTTAGGGTTTCCTTTAAATTTGCTTGGGCATTTTTTATATTCTTTTAATGCTTTGAAATATGACTTCCAGTTCTTAAAAAGTAATTTTATTATTTGCTGCGATGTTTGTGCCGGCAATGCCCTATAATCTTCCTGGTTAAATTCAGCAAGCAATTTAGATAATTCATATTCCTCAAATTTCTGTATATTACCAAAAAATGCTTGCCGTTTGTGATAATTACAAAAATTATACAATCTGGCTGATTTAAAACAAATATCCTCTATTGCTTTATCGTTTATCCTAATATGTCGCTCTACGAGTTGCATTATTTATATAAAACTTAAAGTTTTACACTTATAAATATCTTTCTAAAATAAAAAACTCAATAAAATGAATACATAAGAAATAAATAATATCAAAAATTACTATTTATATAAGATAATGTGCATCAGTAGCTCAATTGGTAGAGCGCCGGTCTTCCAAATCGGAGGTTGTGGGATCATAGCCCATCTGATGCTCCAGATTAAATAAAATATGGGGGTACATGTACCAAGGCTGGCGAAGAGCATTTGCAATGCTTTTGGGTGGATTGGATTTCCACTATCTCCACTAAATATATAAATGATTTCTTTTTCAATCATCAAACTATTTATATAAAAATATATTCTTATGGCAGATATCACAACAAGTGAAAAAGACAAATTATTTACAAGAATAAAACATCAACTTGGTGCCCCATTAAGACAAATTGAAATTGATAATTCTCAACTGGAAACATTTCTTGAAATATCAATTGAAGATTATTCATCTTATGTTAATAATTGGCTAATTGATCAGCAGTGGGATAGTTTAATAGGTTTAGATACAAATTCAACAGATTTATCCTTTGCATTTACTACACGTTCTTTAGATTTCACAAGGTCATTTAGTTTTGCATATTCAAAACAAGTTGGCCTTGGAACAAATAGTCCCTGGGAACTTAAAAAAGATTTTGTTGTTATTACTGCCGGAACACAAGTTTATACAATACCAAAAAACAGGGAAGTTAATGAAGTTTTATGGGTAACTCCCCCATTAATAGATAGAGGTTTAATAGATCCATTTTCAAGGTCTAATTGGTCAGCAGAACAATTTGGATGGAGTTATATTGGTCGTGCTGCGGAATATGTTCAACCTGTGTTTAATATTTTATTATCCGCTCAGGATAGAGGTCTTAAAGATAGAATAAGAAGAAGTGAGTTAACTTATAGAATTGTTGGTGGACCAAATGGAACAAAATTATTATATTTATATCCTGTTCCAGGTGGAAAATATCAACCTGGAGGAGGAATGGGTGGAGGATTAGCTAATCCAGCATGGAATGGTGCAAAAATTTGGTATTGGTATTATGATACTAATTCAACCAGTATAGATCAATGTAAAAATGAAAATAAAGATATTGTAAGATTACCAAGTGATGTTGATATTGATAATATTCAGTGGTCAGAATTAAATAAACCAGCCCAAACATGGGTTAGAAGATATTTATTGGCAACAACTAAACAAACTCTTGGAAAAGTGAGGGGTAAATTTGGTGGTGTTGTTGGTGTTGGTGAAGCAGAGAGAATAATGGATTATGCTGATTTATTATCTGAAGGTATTGCAGAACAAGAAAAACTTATTGAAGAATTAAAAGAAAGATTAGAAGAATTAACTTATGTAAACATTTTAGAAAAGAAAGCAAGAGAATCAAAAGCATTAAATGATACAATGTCCAATATTCCTTTAGGGATATACGTAATATAATACTTAAAATTAAAAATATAAAACTTATGAAAAAAATAATAAAAATAAAAGAATCAGAATTAATAAAATTAATTGAGTTATCAATTTTAAAAGAACAATTACAACCAAAACCAGAACATAATGAACCAGATATTGAAACTATTGATCCTGAAGTAGAACCTGACATTGAAATCGATAGGCCAATAACACCAGAAAAAGAGCCTTGGGAAGATCCATTTACTCCAAGAAGAATTCAACCAGGAAGTGAACCTCAACCACGAGCAAGATTCAGAGAAAAAAGATAAAAATTGTATATAACTTGTTGTTATTTTAGTTTTTCAAACTATTTATATAAAAATATTTACTTTATATGAATTTAAAAAAAGAATTGCATAAATTATTATTAAAAGAAGAGGATTTTGGTGATTATGGTCATTGGATACCATCTGAAAACAAAACCCCAGATGAAACATATTCTGACAAGTTTATTCAACAACTTGGTTCTGAGCGATTTAAAGATGTTGTTGAAAAAGTAAAAAAATATACACAAAGGGAAGATGTCGATGAAAGACAACTCATATCATTAGCAATTAGTGCTTTTAATAAAATAAAAGATATTGAGGAAGAACACATATCTCAACTGGAACAACTTGCGATTGATATTGTTAAATATGATTTCAATATTCCAGAAGGAAAAATTGAATTTGATGCAAAAATTAGTGATAATCTTGATGTTGGTCGTAAAATTAAATATTTTGAAAAACCAGAAGAAATAAGTCCAGAAATACTATCAACTTTTAAAAATAAAGAATCTTTTGATTCAAGAGTTAATAAAAGAAGATTGGTTAATGCATTAACTGTTGGTATGTCTACAAAAGGACATTATATGTTTCATTTAGCAGATAAACAATTAAAAAAAATTCATCCAGATTTAATTAATTTATATGGAACAACTATGTCATTGGGTGAATTAGGATATTGGATAGTACCTGATGAACTTCACATTAAGGTTGGAAAAGGAGAAATTGGTGGTGGTCAACAAGAAGGTGGGAAAATGAGAGTGGATTTATCTGGTGAAAAACCAAAAATAATTGCCCGCGCTAAACTATTTCCTGCTTTAGTTCACGAATTAATTAAGGGTGTTATGGAAATTATGTCAATAAACTCTCTTCCGAAGGATGATCAAAAATCAGAAATAGTAAAAAGACATGCCGATTATATGAGCACAGAATCAAGAGATATAAGGTTTGGTCCAAAAATATGGGAAAAATTCATTGAATCAATACCAGATGATGATTTGAATATAAAATCATATATTTATAGCTATATTATTAATTTACCTCATAAGGAATTTAATTCTTTAATGAAAGAAGTAATAGATGGAACAGATTTTTCAAAAAAAAGAATGAAAGAAATATCTGATATAATAAAAAGGAAATTAAACATCAGAGAACAAAAAAATATTTAAAGTAAATAAATGAAAAAAACAATTTTAATAACAGAATCTCAATTTGAAAATCTTGTTAATACATTATTAAATGAAGATGACAGAGATAACAGGATTAATAAATTAAAAAAAATATTCCCCAAAATAAAGGACAAAGAATTTAATAAAATTATTGAGGCTGACCCAACTAAAATATTGGAGTTTCTTCCATGGCTATTAAGACAATATAATAATATATTAAAACATGAAATAAAAAATATTAAGCCAGATGTATTTTTAGAAGATTTACCAAAGATAAAAGATTATCTTACAATTTATAAAAAAATAAGGTTTAATATTGAAATTGATCCATTATATAGAAATATAAATTATTTGAAAACATACAATGAATTATATGACCTTATTAAACCCCATAAAGAAAGTAAACTTATGGGAATTGAACAACGAGAATTGGATGAATTATTAAAAACAAATGCTGCAAAAAAAATATTTGAAAGTAATAAATGGATAATATTGTGGCCAAAAACTGAACTAGCATCTTGTATTATTGGGAGAAATTCAGAATGGTGCACAACATATGGACCTGGGGGCACACATCCAGAAAAAAGTGAAAATGCGTTTAAAAGTCATATTATCCATGGAAATTTTAACTATATTTTAAATAAAAGTAATCCAAAAGAAAAATATGCTTTTTATTTTAATAATGAGCCAATGGATATTGAGGTATATGATATAGATGATAAAAAAGTATATACTTTAGAAACCATTGATAGTTTTTTCAAAAATAAAAAGGAATTATTAAAACCATTAATTGAATCTGGAAAATTATTTCATCATTGGAAATTTTTATTAAAAACTGGAGTTATAAGTTGGGTTAGTTTTGTTGATCCAAATATCTTAAATTTAAATTTGCATGGCCTAGGATTAACACGATTACCTGATGATATTGGACGATTAACCAATATGACTATTTTTAGTGTTGGTAATAACAACTTAACATCTTTACCAGAATCAGTTGGAAATTTAAAAAATTTAACTGCTATTTCCGCCCCATATAATAATCTAAGAGCATTACCTGAAAGTATAGGTAATTTAAAAAAATTAACTGACGTTATGATAAATCATAATGAATTTACTGAAATTCCTCCGGTACTAAGTAAAGTAACAAAATTGCGAAGTTTGTATTTGTCTGAAAATAAAAACATAAAAAAAATATCAGAACAAATAAAAAGGTTTCCTAATTTTAAAAATTTAAGATTTTTAACTTTAAAACAAATGAATGTATCTGATATTGAATTAAAAAAGATAAGGGAATTATTACCAAATACATCAGTAATTAATTAAAACAATGAAAATAAGATTAACAGAAAATCAATTAAAACAAATAATGGAAAAAGTTATTGTTTTTTAAATATTTTTTATATATATTTCTATTATTTAATGAATATGTTAATAACACTTACTTTTTTTAATTCAATGATATATTTATGTAACATAAGAAGAAATATTAATAGGAGACAAAAAACAGCTAAGGGATATAAATGGGAATATAAAAATAAATAATTATGGCTGGCAAAAAAAGTAATAAAATCAAACAACACCTTCCTCTTCGCAGAATTTCATCTTTTTTTAATGAAGATGAATTTAATCTTGAAGTACAAATGGGTAGAGAATGGTTAGAGGGTGATTTAAATACTATTGTAGTATTATTTAGAATTGATATAAATAAAACACAAGTTGATGATTTATATGGTGAATCAAAGCCACATGAAAAACATTACTTACCACCAGTTGAGCTAAAAGTTAGAATTGATAGTATGGAGGAATCAGAATTAGAGACAAGAGATAATATTACAAGTCGTGAATCGCAGATAAAAATGTCTCTGAGCGTGTTCACTCAACAATTAGAAGAAAAAAATGTAGATCCAAAAAGAGGAGATTACCTAGGATATAATGATGGAACAAAGGGAATGAGATATTTTGAAATTATTAATGCAGACAATCGTAATTTTTCACTTAATAAAACTATCATGGGTTATAAACCATATTGGAGAAGAATATCATGTATATTAATTGATTCAGATGTTTTTGATGGGTAGAAAATTTAGTAATCTTTATCATGATATTTCATATAGTGACCCCACCAAACCAATAATATTATCATTGGCACCATAATCGCCCACCATTGCCACATTATAAATGTTATATTGGCAATGCCCAATATTCCACCAAGATATCCGAAAGCAACCCAATTTAAATATTTTTGTAATTTTTTCATAATTTTTAAGTTTTAAAAAGATTAATAAATTAAGTTAATTAGAATACAAAGATAAGTGAAATAATTGGAATAAACAAATATTTATATAAAAAAATAATAAACAAATGGGATTTATTGAATCTGGAGACACTATAACATTAAATGCTTATTTAACACCATTAGGTAGAAATAGATTATTATCCAAAAATATACAAGATAAAACTATTGTAAGTTTTTCTTTGGGAGATTCTGATACTAATTATAATATTGATAATCCTTTACCAACTGGTAATATTCCAGATTTAACTGGTGATGATACAGGATGTGTAAAATCTATTGCAGAAACAGATATTAAACATAAAATAAAAGTATTTATTCCAATATTTAATGGGGAATTGGACGGTATAACTGATATAAACATAGAATAATAATTATGAAATTATCTCAACTAAAAATATCTAATCCAATAATATTATCAAAAAAAAATAAACAATCTTTATTGGATTCTGTTAGAATAAAACAACGTACAGAAACCAGGAAAATTAAGTTTAAAAAAAATGATGATTATATAAAATCTGGAGATACCACATTTTATCATAATTTGGATATCACAATTAAATTGGATAGAATGATTAAATATATGTTAGCAGAATCATCAGAAGGTAAAAAAGGTAAAGTAATTGATAATAAATTTGATAATAATTTAAAATCGCCCTTTGCAGATTTTTGGTCAGAAGTATTTGTTCATATTGAAAAAAGTGATAATTCATCAGATATTATAAGAAAAAAAATAGAATTTATTCCAGATAGTGGGTCTTATGATGAAATAATAAGATTTAGTAGATTTTTTAATATAAATCAATTAATTGATTCTAAAGATAATAGAATAATAAATGATAATAAAATTTTAGAAAAAAAGGATGAAGATATTTTTAAATCACCATTTGTACTGTGTTTATCTTCTTATGATAATGAATTAAATAAATTTTCAAATGAGTTTAGCAGTGATTTAATAACTGGTGCTGGACCTGGGGGAATACTAATACAGCCAGAATCTTATGGATATTATTCAAATATTCATAGTAATAGTTCTTCAAATGAGAATATTAACTCTAAAACATATTTTAGAATCTCGGATATAGAGAAAGAATTTGACTTTCAACAAAAAGATATAAAAGATAATATAAATAATGCTTATATTGTTCCTGCTGCACTCATTGGGAGACAATTTAATAATACATCTCAATTTAATGTAGAACAAATTAGAATTAATGAAAATGTACTTTTAGGATTTGTTAAAGGTACTGAACTTACCACTAGTAAAACAATTAATAATATAATGGAAGAATCATTAATAAATAAAGATAAAGCATTTAATAATCAATATTTAAAATTATTTAACAGGCAATTAGTAAAATCAAGAATAGATTATTTACAACATTTTGTTGAATATTATTTAACAAATACAGATAAAAACTTAAATTTATTTACAGAATTAAATACAAATCACTATATTTCAAAACCAATTGTTTTAAAACCAAAAACAGACAGTAGTTTTGATATTGGTGGAAGAATAAGTATTAAATTTGAATTGGATATTAGAAATGCGGTAAGTAATAGTTATGTGGGAGGATTAAGTAAGTATGGAACAACCTCACTATCAAATTGGAAATTAGACACATCAGATTCTGGTGAATCATATGTATCAGAATCTTTTGTTGTTTATAATTAATAATTATATTTATATAAGAATATATGAAAATAATAATCACAGAAAATCAATTTAAAAAATTAATTGAGAATATTATTGACGAGAATAATAATGATATTAAAAGACAAGAATTTATTGATATATTAAATAAAAAAAATATTTCTTATAAAATAAAAAAGAATAAACAACCACCCGCAGGGGTGGATAAAATTATTATTGGTGGTGATGATATATATTCAAATTTAATAACATATATTCCAGATAATGTTGAATTTAATAATAATGGTTATTTAGAGTTATCTTCTCTTAAAGAAATGGGAAATAATATTATATTTAATAATCATGGGTATGTATGGTTATCTTCTCTTAATAAAATGGGAAATAACCTTCCGAAGGGAAGGAGAAATAATATTAAGTTTAATAATAAAGGTAATGTAAATTTATATTCAATTATATGGTTTGATACATTTTCTGTTAATTTCACAAATAATGTTGAAAATGTATTTTTTGGAGAAGAATTATTCTGGGGAAATGAATTCGCCTATCAGTTATATAATATTAGAGGAAAATTTAAAATATATAATGATAAAAAAGGTAATTATGAAATAATAAAATAAATGACAATATTTAAATTAAATTTAACAAATTTGGGGTTGGATACTAGAAGAAGATTTTCTTCTGATATTATAGATGATTATAGAAAAATTGAATCTAAAACCATTAAAAATTATAAAATATCAGGGAAATCATTACCAGAACTAAGACCAAAATTTATATCTGTATCAAATGGTAGAGAATTTTATTATATAATTGAAGATATTAAAAATAAAGACATTGATTTGTTAAATCAAATTACTCAAACAGAAGAAAAACAGATAAAGGGAACGTTTGATATAACTAAGAGTAAACAATTATTTGATAATGAACAAATTGAAAGAACAGATAATTTAAAAAAAGATGATAGTATATTTAAAACAAGATTGGATAGTAAAATTGAAAATATAGACATAACACCAGAAATAAAAAAAATAAAGTTATTTTTTTCTGGAAGGGATTCATTAAATATTTCAATTCCAGATGACCCGAATGAAATTGGTGCCAAATTTATTTTAAAAGATTCAAATTTTTTAAAAGAGGGAGATTTTGTTAAAGTTTAAAGATATATAATAAAATAAATGACAATATTTATAATAAAAAAAACAATAATTAAATGTCAATAGGCATAAAATTTCCATTTGAGGAAGATCCGAAAGGATTCTTTCTTGCAACTACAAAAACATCAGCAGAAGAAATTAAATCAAATCTCATACATTTACTTTTAACCAGAAAGGGAGAAAGATTATATAATGTTGACTTTGGTACAAGATTACTTGAATTTTTATTTGAACCAAATGACAATGATACTTATGAAGATATAAAAAGTTCACTTCAGGAAGATATAAGTAAATGGATTCCTAATCTCACAATCAACAATATTGAAGTAAAAATGGACGATGTTTCAGATTTGGATGATACAAGTTTAGATCAAACAATTATAGATAAACAGGGTGGTTTAATTACAAAAACACATATAAAGGGAAAATTAAACACATCATCAGGAGAAGAAGGAAATTCAATTAGTGTAAAAATAGATTTTTCTATAAATGAGGGAGTTTTTGAAAGTAAAGATACAGTTATTTTAAAATTTTAATTGTTTAAAAACTCATATAATTTTTTATTATCAAAATTTATTAAATATTCATTAACTGATAATACTTTTTTATCAATCAGCGTAAAAAATAATCCAGTGAATAATTCAATATTATTTTGTTTGCAGATATTAAAAACTCTTTGAGCATATAATTTTCTTTCCTCCTTTGTTATATTTATTGGTTTTTCTAACAGATTATCCCATATATTATTTAATCTTTTAAGTAGTAAATCATATTTTTCTTTTAAATTTAATAATTCATCCTTTCTTTCAGGAATTGTTGAAACATATTCTTCAATTTCATTTGACTTTATGATTATTAATATATGATGTTGAGCAGTACTTGATTTGAGATAATGTACTGCCAGATATTTTGGATTTTTTATTTTAATTCTATTAAAATATTTATCAACAATCACATATCCCTCTTCATAATACGGCATATTTTCAAATGTGTCTATTAAGGTTTGAATATTTTTATCTTTAAAATTAAAAGATTTAACTACTGGTAAACTATATAATTGTCCTGTTTTTAAAACATCTTCTCTTGATAATTCTTTTAGATTATGTAAATCACGTAACGTTAATAACGTAATTTTTGATTCTTTGTGAGGGGTAACAACAATATTATATGGGGTTGTTAATTCAAAAATATAAATATATTGTGGGTTAAAAGAATTTAATGTTAAATTATATTTTTCTTTTAATATTTTATTAAATAAATTATTAAATGTTAATCCTGGTTTATTATTAACTTCTCCTTCACCTTCTCCAGTTCCAGATGTTCCCATATACCATTTATTATTATAATTATAAACTTGAATATAAGAACCGTCTATTTTCTCAAGTATTTCAGCAGAATCCCAATCAATTTTACTGGCCCATTGTTCCCCGTGATTAAAGAATTTTTTAAATCCCAAAGATATTACATTATAAGTATTTTTTTCTAATATTAGTCCTCTGCATTCCCTTACTTCTTGTTTTGAAAAATCAGAATCAATTTGTTTATATTTTAAAAGAAACCTATTATCATATTCTTTATATATCAAATCAAAATCATTTATGGTTTTCTCTAAACCATGTTGTTTTAGATATGTTTGGATTTTTAACATAAAAAATAACTTAAATTAATTATTTATAGTTGTTACTCCATTCAATTTTAAATGTTTTTCCAACATATCAATAACCATTATGACCTCACTACCAGTTGTTGGTCTCCTCAATTTTAAATGTTCTTCCAACAGATGACCAGTTATCTCCTTGATTTCCCGACAGCTACAATGATATTTAGATTCAAAAATTGACCAAATTCTATTATAATTTAACCAGGCATACTTAATTCTTTTATTGTATTCAATATAAAATTTATCTTTATAAATATAAAATATTGAATCTGGATATTCATTAAGAGTTTTTGGTTTTAAAACTTTTAATAATTCAATAAAATAATCTTCTTTTGATTTTTCCATAACTTTATATTTTATTTGTGTATTTTGGTATTTTTATAATATCATCATACCATTTAAAATTATCAAGGTCTTTATTTTTCATATCATCTAATAAAATCCCATATTCCATCCCTGTTTCATAATAATTTTCAATAAACCATTTAATTCTTTCTTTATATGTTAATTTTCTATTTTTTGATTTTTTCATTTTTTAATTGTGCCCCATAACTTAATTTTTTTTGACAAAAGTCATGAATTTCCCAAGCTGTTCTTTCATCAATTGTAAGTGTCAAATAATCCTCACAGTTGGGATATGTACAAAAAGTAATTTCTATATTATTATCTGGCATTTTTTGAATATCTGATATTCCTGTTTGCATAAGTATTTTATTTTAAAAAAGTTAATAAATTAAATAATTATTTTTTTCCAAGCCCAATATTGATAACTCCGTCCAATCTACGACTGCGCTCTTTTTCAGGTAGAGTATCAAAATCATCAGGAAAAGATAATCCATGTATTGTACCAAGCATTCTTTTTTTCCAATCATTTTTTTCTTTATCCGTTTTGCCAAAAATTTCACCCAATAAAGCAATTGTTGAAACAGTTTTAAGTGGGGAATTTGTTTTATCATCTTTTTTTAATTTTCTTTTCTTTGATTCCTTTTTTGTTAATTTTTTCATTGTTTTTAAGTTTTAATATTAGTTAATAAATTAAATTAATTAATCACAAAAGTAAGTAAAATTTTTGACATATCCAAATAAAAAATTATTTATTGTTAGCAAATGGATTTTCTTTTGAAATATTATTATTGCCCTCTTCTTTTTTATTGATATTGATATGTGTAGCACGAAGTTCGTCAAACCATTTTCGTTTATCCTCAGCATTTTCTGGTGGATAAAAGCGAGGAGGATTAAGACCTTGGTTTGCATAAGTCATTTCTTTTCTATATTTTTTTAATAATTGCTCTTCTTCATTTTTATTATCTCGTAAAAAATCTTTAAACCATTTAACAAATTCATCATCTGGTGGCCAAGTTATTTTATCCCTATGAACTTCTTCTAATAGTTTTTTGTAGTAAATAAGTCTCTTTTCTCCGTTTGTTATAAGTGGTCTTAAAAAATCTTGTTCTGTTATTGGGGGATTAATAATTTGATTTGCATAATCCTTAGTTATTGCTTTTATTAGTTCTTTGAAATTTTGTTCTTCAGTATTTTTAGCATTTTGTAAATGTTTATACTCTTTCATTTCTTCACCATCTAGTGGATGAGTTATTTTATCCCCATAACGTTCTTTAAACATTCCTGTATAGTCCATAAGTCCCTTTCTTTTGTCTCTTATATATGCGTTTAACCCTTCTTCATATTTTTTCTCCTTTTCTGTTTTCATTGTTTTTAAGTTTTAAAAAAGGTTAATTATAATACAAAGGTAAGTAAAATATTTGAATTATCCAAATAAAAAGTGAATTATTTTCAATTATAAATATTTATAATAGAAACATAACCAATATAAAAAATGGCACTAAAGCAAGCAATTTCTTACGATAAACGTAATTTTCAAGAAATCAGGGAACAACTTATAAATTTCACAAAACAATATTATCCTGATTTAATCAGTTCATTTAATGATTCTTCAATTTATTCTCTTCTTGTTGAACTAAATGCTGCGGTTGCCGACCAATTAAATTTTACAATTGACAGAAATTTCCAGGAAACACAACTCCAACAAGCACAAGAAAAAAGGTCTTTATTTGGGCATGCTGCTAATATGGGACTGAAAATAGGTGGTAAAAAACCAGCAATAACAATAGTTGATTTTTCTGTAACTGTACCAACATTTGGAGATACATTTTCAAAAGAATATTTGCCAATATTAAAACCTGGGACTCAAGCAATTGGTGCTGGAAAGGTCTATGAAACTACTGAAGAAATTGATTTTAGTTCACCATTTGGAAGGGGAGGAGCACCAAATAGATTAATTATTCCTAATATTGATGCAAATGATAAAATTCAAAATTATAAAATAACAAAAAGAGAATTGGTTATTAATGGTGTATCAAAAATTTTTAAACGAGTTATAACTGCAGAAGATATTAAACCTTTTTTTGAAATTATTTTACCAGATAAAGATGTTATTTCTATTGAACAATGTATTTCATTAGAAGGTACTAATTTCATCAGAACCCCAACAATTGATGAATTTTTAGATGATGATAGGAGATTTTTTGAAGTAGAACATCTTGCACAAGATTCTATATTTAAAGAAGATTTTACCAGAGTTAGTGATAGAAGTGGGGTTGTTCCTGGAACTTGGAAAACAGCTAATAAACGATTTATTAAAGAATATACTCCAAACGGTTTTTGTAAAATTACTTTTGGATCTGATTTTCAATCAGAAATATATGAAAATGTTATAAAAGGAACTGGATTTGAAACTCAATTAGGAGATTTTCTTAATAATAATGCACTAGGCCAAGGTCCAGTTGTGGGAACTACTATTTTTATACGATATAGAGTTGGTGGTGGCGCAGATTCAAATATTGGTCGTAATGTTTTGACAGAAGTTGGAAATGTAAATATGACAGTTGATGGTCCTCGGGCAGATATAAATAGATCTGTAAGGACATCATTAGAAGTTTCTAACCCTGTTCCTGGCTTGGGTGGAAAAGACGAATTAAGTATTGAAGAAATGAGAAAACTTATAAGTTATAATTTTTCGAGTCAATTGCGCACGACTACTGTACGGGATTATATGAGTCAAATTATGAAAATTCCGGGGAAATTTGGAAGTGCATTTAGAAATAGCTGCTTTGAAGAACAAAATAAAGTTAAAGTTAAAATATTAGCATTGGATGAAAATGGTAAATTAGATAACACCTCAACCCAAACATTAAAAGAAAATATTGCCGAATATCTTACAGAATTCAGAATGTTAAATGATTATGTTGAAGTAAGTGATGGAAGAGTTATAAATCTTTCTTTTGAATTTGATCTTTTCATTGATCAACAATTTTCTCAAAGTGAGATTGCATCAAATGTTATAAGTGTTGTAACTGACGAATTAGATATAAAAAAACATACAATGAATGAAAATATATATATTGGAAATTTAATAGAAAAAATTAATAATCAACCAGGAGTTATCAACATTATAGAGACCAGAATTTTCAATAAAGTGGGAGGTGGTAAATATAGTTTAAACGAGATTTCCCAAGAATTGTTAAATAATAATACCAGACAAATTAAACTTATTGATTTTACGCTATTCGGAGAACCATCAAGCATGTTTGAAATAAAATTCCCTGAAAAAGATATAAAAGTTTTTGTAAAATCAGGAAGAATAACAATTTAAGATAGAAAATTTTTTTAAAAAAAATTAAAATAATTAGTTTTTTGCTATTCTATTATATATTTATATATGTACGTACAAGTTAATAATTTAAAAATATAATATTATGAAACAAAACGGAAGAGTTAATATAAGATTAAAAAAAGAATTATTTAATAAATATTTTCAATATTGCAAATTAAATAATATATCAATGTCAAAAGACATAAGAGAATTTATTAAAAAAAAAATAAAAAATTATGAGAAGAAAAACAACTGAAGAATTTATAAAAGAAGCAAAAAAAATTCATGGAAATAGATATGACTATTCTAAGGTAAAATATATAAATTATTATACTAAGGTTATCATTGGTTGTAAATTACATGGGTATTTTAGTCAAATTCCAGCAACACATATAAATAATGGCTCTGGTTGCATATTTTGTGGAAGGAAATCGTGCGGTGAAAAAAAGAATAGTAATACAGAAGAATTCATAAAAAAAGCAATTAAAATACATGGTAATAAATATGATTACTCTAAAGTAAATTATATAAATGCTAAAACTAAAGTAGAAATAATTTGTAAACAACATGGTATTTTTAATCAAATTCCAGATAAACATTTAAGCGGGAATGGGTGTAAATTTTGTGGGTATAAATCTAATAGTATAAAACAAATATTGGGTAAAGAAAAATTTATAGAAATGGCTAATAAAATTCATAATAATAAATATGATTATTCATTATCAGAGTATGTAAATAATAATACAAAAATTAAGATTATTTGTCAAGCAAACCACATATTCGAGCAAACTCCAGATATACATTTAAGAGGGAATGGGTGTAAATATTGTAGTGGGAATTATAATAGTAATACAGAAGAATTCATAAAAAAAGCAATTAAAATACATGGTAATAAATATGATTACTCTAAAGTAAATTATATAAATGCTAAAACTAAAGTAGAGATAATTTGTTCTAAATGTGGAATTTTTGAACAGACACCAACCACCCATTTAAGTGGGTGTGGGTGTATATATTGCAGAGAATCTAGAGGAGAAAGAGAAATATTTAAAATATTAGATAAAATTATTATAAAATATGAAAGACAAAAAATATTTATTTATTGTAGATATAAGTGGCCGTTAAAATTTGATTTTTATATTCCAGAAATTGGTTGTATTGAATTTGATGGTATTCAACATTATGAACCAATAGAATATTGGGGCGGGATAAATAACTTTAAAGAAATAAAAAAACGAGATCAAATAAAAAAAAATTATTGTAAAGATAATAATATTCCCTTATATATTATTAAGTATGATGAAAATATTGAAGAAAAAATGAAGGAAATTTTAAAACAGTTAAAAAAAAATTATAATAAACGCATATTTGAAAAAGAGGTTATTTAATTTTTTAATATAAATCCTTACTGTATAACATAGTTGATGAATATAATATATTTATTTAATCTCTATCACCCCAATCTTCATGAACCATATCAAGATCTGGTGGCATTGGATCTAATGAAATATTTTCTGATGCTAATTCTTGAATACCATTAGAGATATTGATTATTTTATTTTCTAATAACCAAAAAATATAATTTGGATCGATAATTGCAATTTGTTCTAATTTTTTATTTTTATATTTTCCAAAACCCAAAGTTTTATTTTTCATAATATATTTTATTTAATTTCTTTAAATATTTGTTTATAAGATTTTATTTCTATATTATATTTAAAGGCCTTTTTCATTTTACCAGATGTTGATTTTAATTCGTTTGTTATAAGTAAATTTGTTTCTTTGTTTAGTCCTGTATGAGTAAATCCCATGGATTCCATAAAATTAACAAAATCCTCTTTTGTTTCAAAAAGTGGTTTAGGTGAACCAGTCATCTCAAATGTTTTCATAAAATTTTAAGTTTTATCAGTGCCTTCATTTATTTTAATAATTCTTTTGATTTATTATATTTGTATTTAACATTGTTAATTCTAAATTTTCTTCCATATATTGTTTTATAATTATTATCATTTAAATAGTTACAAATATTTTTAAAATTCATTTTTTTGTTATTTCTTAAATTAAAAATCAAATCAAAAATTTCTTTTTTTTCAAAATATCTTTTTTTTAAATTATATTTAGTCCTTAACTTATGATAATGACCACTTGAATAACATATTTTATATATTGCTTGTTGAGTTGTTATACCATAATTTTTATTAATTATATCGGTAGCAGTTAATTTATTGTTGAAATAATCATTAATAATACTTTTATTTCTATTTTGTAATATAGAAGATAATGATAAGTTTAATCCATGATAATTTCTTAAAATTCCCATATCTCCATAAGTTAAATTAAATTTTATTCGTATATCTTGATATGTGGCATATGGATTATTTTGAACATATTGATAAATTTTATTTATTAATTTTTTATATTTTTTTCTTATATTTTTCTGACGATGAATTTTATTATTATAAGCAATTTGATTAACTCTTTGTTTAGTTATTCCATATTTATTAGCAATATATTGAAATCTAAATCCTTTATGGATCATTTTTAAAATTTTATTTTTTCTGTTTGTATAATATTTATTAGGTTTTAAACTTGTATCTATGCCATTTTTAATTAATATTCTTCTTATTGTCGATTTATTAAGATTATGAATTTTAGCTATTTTTGAGCAAGATATTTTTTTATTTGTATATAAATCAATTATATAATCAATATTTAATTTTATTGATGGTTTATCTTGATATTTTTTAGTTTTCATATTTTTCTAATTGTTTGTTGTTATATAATTTTTTAAGAGAATTTATAATTGAATCTAAGTTTTCTTCTGTTTTTTCAAAGATTTTATTGGAAACTTTGTAATGTCCAAAAATTGATTTTTCGTTTTTAAAATTTTTAAAGACCAGACTCGGATTTTTTCTTAAATATCTAGCAACTGTTAAAGACAGACTATTATCAATTATTTTGCTAATTTTCTGTTCTTTTTTGGTTTTAGTTGGTTTTTCTTTTAAATTTCTAACCTTTTTTAAGATAAATAAATTTTTTGTTTCAATCATTGTTTTTAAAATATTGAAATTGATTAATAATTTAATCGGGGTATAAAAGTAAGTAAAATAAATAATATTTTCAAATATTTTTGTAACTTATTAAAAATCAATAAATTTTAAGTTTTAATATTGATTAAGTAGCATATCTTTTTTCTGTTCGTTTTATTCTGTCTCTATAATGGGCAGCACTTTTATAATCTTCTTTTTTAACAGATTCTTGTTCTAATTCTTTAAGTAATGATAAAATAAGTATTTTACTTTGTTTTTTTTATTGTTAATTTATTTGTATTGTTTTTCATATTTTATCATAATTCATTAATTTTTTATTTCTTTTATTGATTTTTCTAATTTTTCTATTCTTTCTCTTAAAATACGGATAGCCTCAATAATGGAAGTTATAGTTTTTGTATGTTCACCTATTATACTTACAAGTTCTTCTGATATATTCATTGTTTTTTTATTATAATGCATTTTTAATTAATTGCCATTCTTCTTTGCTCATTTCAGAAACATATTTTGGAATTTTTATTATATCATCATACCATTTAAAATTATCAAGATCTTCATTTTTCATTGTATCCAATAATATTCCATATTCCATTCCTGTTTCATAATAATTTTGAATAAACCATCTAATTCTTTCTTTGTATGTTAATTTTCTATTTTTTTTTGTTATTTTCATATTTTTTTCATTAAGTAATTTTATTATTTTTTCAAGAGCTTTCTTTTTGTATATTTCTAAAAATTCATCTTTGGGCAATTCTTTTTTCTTATCTTCACCCGCAAAATAACAAGATTGACCATAGAACTCACCATATAATTGTAGAGTATCCTCAAGTATTTTTTCTATCTTTTTTTTCATAATTTAAACAAAGATAAACATAATATTTGAAAAAGTCAAATTATTTAACTAAAATAAATTCTTTTTCTGTTATATTCCATAACATTACTATT